>ENA-OOWZ01000012-OOWZ01000012.1-human-gut-metagenome-genome-assembly--contig:-NODE-12-length-120003-cov-4.360723_pt1 | contig 120003 bp, 125 predicted proteins | sample MGYA00241580_ERZ501329 | MGnify/ENA primary metagenome ERZ501329 (study PRJEB25962, sample SAMEA2042923) | human gut metagenome | biome: human gut; feature: human-associated habitat; material: faeces... | reverse complement strand
TTGCATTTTCCGAAAATCCGGATTTCCGCAGCACTCCGCCGAAAAACGGCGGCGCGGACTTTACTGAAGAATCTTCAGCGAGCCGATGAGCGGGAGCTCCTTTGCGCGTCCGTTTACGGCATTTAAGATACCGATTATCATAAATGCAAGAGCGGCAAGCGAAACAAGCGTGGTGAGAACGGCGGGAAGGAAAACGCGCACTACGGGAATAAAGCTGAGAATCGCGCTGACGATTCCGACCGCAAGACCGCATACAAGATCGGCAATGAAAAGCACAATCCCCTGATTCACATGGAATTTCGCAAATTTCGAGTCCTTTGCCGCGAGCAGCGGAATGATGAACAGAATTCCGATGTAGGAGAGAAGCGCCATTCCCTTGTTTTTCTGAATGTCGTCGGGAGCGAATTCCGAAGTGGAATCCTTGGTGTTTGAGAACTGAGCGATCTTTTCGTTGATCGTGTCGGTGTTGAAGGCACCGTTTGCCTGATTGGCGGCACCTGCGTTAGCCTGAGCCGCAGATCCGGTCTTGGGGGTCTCCTGCTGATCTCCCGTGGGAGCACCGCAGCCGGGGCAGAATTTTACTCCTTCGGGCAGCGAAGTGCCGCATTTTGAACAGAATGCCATATGTATAAAGTCCTTTCATTAAAAAAATGATTTTGAATTAAAATCCGCATGACAGACCGCGGACGGCAAATACCGAAGAAGCCTCCGTCGGAGGCCTCTTCACTTTATTCGTCGTCTCCGACCTTGTCTTCGTTCTCAAGCTCGGCGAAAATGTCGTCGTTTCCGTCGCTTACGCACTCCGGCTCGAAATCGCTGTCGTCGCTGAAGCAGTCGTCATCGCAGAAATCGCAGTCTCCGCACTCGAAAGTGATCTTGAAATGCTTTTTGAAGATCTTGTAAAGAACAGCGGCGGCGGCGATAATGATCGCTACGACGCTGAGCGTTATCATAACGACCTTGCCGACGCTTACGCCTCTATCGTCTTTTTTGCAGCACATAGTGAAACCTCCGTAAATAGAATTTTCATGTCGGTTGTATAAATGGAGCAAGGATGCTTTTCGGACACAATCAACACTGTCCTATGATTATTATACCATACTTTCAACGGTATGCAATAGAAATTTTCAAAAATAAAATTTATAAAAATGATTTTTATGAAATGTGACGTAAACTTGTTTAAAAACGACGATATTAAATTTATTACATTTATTTCCATAATACACAGACAATATATGATATATTTAAATAATTATCTTAAAAAAGAAGGAATAACCGCATCACATGCACCTATACTTAGCTATTTATTATACAAAGACATATCCTGTCAAGAAGAAATTGGAAATCATTTTAAAATAGATAAAGGAAGTATAGCTAGATCAATACAAAAACTACAAGAAAAACAATTTATTAACAAGGAAATAGATGAAAACAACAGAAGAAAATACCAATTGTCTTTAACTGAAAAAGGCAGAGCAGTTGCTTTAAAAATCATGGATTTAAATAATGAATGGGAAAACCAAATATATTCAACCTGTAATACTGATGAAAAGCAGATAGTTGAACTAATGAGGAAAATAACCATATCATCAATAAACATTCAAAAAAACACACAAAAGGAGGAAAAAAATGGCTGATATGACCAAAGGAAAACATGCAAATATTGAATTAATAACTGGAGACCCTAAAAAAGCTATCAATAAATTAGCTTGGCCTATGATGCTATCAATGCTTCTTATAATGCTTTATAATTTAGCAGATAGTGTATGGGTATCAGGACTTGGAGCAGATGCTCTAGCAGCACTAGGTTTTATAACACCACTATTTATGATTATTATCGGACTTGGAAACGGAATAGGTGCCGGTGCAAACTCATTAATCGCAAGAGCATTTGGGGCTAAAAAAGACGAATTAGCAAATAATGCTGCACTGCACTCTGTTGTATTAACTGTAATCATAGGAATTGTAATACCAATCATATTACTTCCGTTAATACCTGAAATAGTTGTAATTATGGGTGGAGCCAGCGTTACAGAATTATGTATGGATTACAGTAAAGTTACATTTGGATTATTGATTGTATTTTTATTCTCATCAGTACTTTCATCAATATTAAGGTCAGAAGGAGATGTAAACAGAGCTACAATCGCAATAGCTATTACTGCAGTATTAAATATAATCATAGATCCGATTTTTATATATTATTTAAATATGGGGATAGCTGGGGCTGCATGGGCAACAGTAATCTCTGCAGGAATTTCATGTATTGTAATGGCTTACTGGATATGGGTTAAAAAAGACACCTACATGAATTTAAGCTTTGATCAATTCAAAAAAAGCAAAGGAATCGTAATTGAAATTATGAAAGTAGCTATACCTTCCACTGCAGAGCAATTAATTATGTCCGGACTTACAATGGCAATAAATGCAATGCTTGTTATAGTTTCAACAACAACTGCAGTAGCAGTATATACTGCAAGTATGAGAATTGTATCAATGGCAATGATTCCATTAATGGGAATAGCTACTGCACTTTTAACAGTAGCAGGAGCGGCATACGGTGCCCGTAACTATGAAAAATTAAAAACCAGTTTCACATACAGTATCAAATTTGGATTAGTTATTTCATTGATTTTAGGAGCTCTAACATTTATCTTTGCACCACAAATCGCATTGATGTTCTCATATTCTGCAGCAACAGCATATCTTACACCTCAAATTGCATTTGCACTTAGAATATTCTGTTTCTTCTTAATATTCGTACCGTTTGGTATTGCAGGATCATTTGTATTCCAAGGAGTTGGAAAAGGAACATCTTCATTACTAATAACTATCATAAGGTCATTATTTGCTGAAGTAGTCCTTGCATACTTGTTTGGAATAGTTCTAGGTTACGGAGAAATGGGTATTTTTGCAGGAGTAATTATTGGAAGCTTTATCGGTTCCATGTTTGGTTACAGCTGGGCCAGATTATTCATTAAAAAACTTAAAATTAAATTTGGTCATGCCGACTAAATTTAATTCTTTTTCTTATTTTAAAAATTTATAAAACATACATACATCTATTTTCAGTTAAATTAACCTACATTAATATTCTTAAAATCATTTTATCACATGTTCCCATTATACTTAAGTAATATTCAACTCCAACACCAACTTTCAAATACAAATCATCACTTATTTATTATTTAATATTTGAATAACTCCCCAATTAACCCCATCTTCCAAAAAAGAACTAATAAAAATAAAATATACAATGATTCAACAGCAAATATAAAAGTACTTTCCCATGAACCTAAATGTCCCCTAAAATCCTTTTCAGCACGAAGACAATTCTCATAAATCCCTGAAAAAATCTCTAATACCATACCAAAAATTACTAAAGCACAAAGAAACATGAACTTTGAAAACCCATAATAAAAAACCAAAACACATGCTCCAACAATCAAAAAAATAAATGAAAGACTATTGAAAACATAATACCTAAACATGATATTTTTAACTCTTTCCTGATAACTTAAAGAACGCCTTCTAGAAACTAAAATCCTAAAAAAATCCCTAAAATTCATAAAATACACACCCCACAACAATACACCTAAAAACAAATACTAAAACTCACACAAAAAATATAAAACTTATCTCCCATAATTTAACTTCATCATCACAATAATAAAAATAAACAATAAAACGTAAATTATATAAACAACTGAAATAAGTTTATCCATTTTGTTTAAATATTCTCCAAAACCACATTTGTTACAGATATCCTCATTATATGTATCTGAAATTATCAAAAATATTATGCCAAAAGTTATTAAAGCAAAATCAAGTATAAACTTTGAGGAATCATTATAAAAAATCAACACACAAATACTGGCAATCAAAAAAATAAACGAAACCCCCGCAAAAACAAAAAATTTAAATATAATATTCATATGTTTTTCAGGATAACTTAAAGAATCACGATTAGAAATTAAAATCCTAAAAAAATCCTTAAAATCCACTTAATTCCCCCTCCAAGAACATAATAATTGAATAATATTATATTTAATACGCCAAATATAAATATTTTAAACAATATTTCAGAATAACCCCATGACCTAAAAAAATAATAAAAATAAAATATAGCTATTTTTAAAGCAAAAACCCACAAACTTATATGAAAACTAAAAATCAATTTTTCTTTTTACAGCAAATAATAATTTAAAATTTAAATAATATCATCCAAATAAATAATAGTTAAGGTGAATATATGAAGATAGTTGTAGCAATTGGAGGATCAATTTTATTAAAAGAATATGACTGTAAAAAATTCCAGGAATATAGTGAAATATTAAAATCATTAGCTAGCGAACATGAAATATTCGTTGTTGTAGGTGGAGGAAAACCTGCTAGAGAATATATTGGAGTTGTTCGTGAACTTGGAGCTGGTGAAGCTCAGTGCGATGATATTGGAATTGAAGTTACAAGAATTAATGCTAAATTGTTATTATCTGCACTTGGAGATGCTGCTTATCAGAAAGTACCTCATAACTTCCAGGAAGCTTTGGAATATTCAGCTACCGGAAAAATAATTGTAATGGGTGGAACAGAACCTGCACACAGTACAGATGCAGTTTCCGCTATTTTAGCAGAATACATCCATGCAGATAAACTTATTAACCTAACCTCTGTTGACGGAATGTATGATAAAGATCCAAACAAGTACGAAGATGCTAAGTTAATTAAAGAAATTACAGCTAGTGAAATGATAGAATTCATCAGCGGAAAAGACACCAAGGCCGGAACCTATGAATTCTTTGATATGACTGCAATTCAAATGATTAAAAGATCATCTCTTGAAACTGTAATAGCTAACGGTTATGATTCTGAAAACTTAATTAAAGCTATTAATGGTGAGGAAGTAGGAACCAAAGTTATCAGCAAATAAATAGGTGATTAAGTGGAAAATCTTATTGATATTGGCCTTAATTTAATGCATCCTTCTTTTAGAAAAAATAGAGAAAGTATAATTGAAGATGCCATTGATGAAGGTGTTTCCAAATTTATAATTACAGGAACCAATGTCAAAGCAAGTCAGATAGCTTGTGAATATGCATCCAATTATCCCGGAACTTTATATTCAACTTCCGGTGTTCATCCTCATGATGCAAAAACATGTGATGACAATACTCTTTTGGAACTGAAAAAAATAGCTAAAAATGATTGTGTTATAGCTATTGGAGAATGCGGTCTTGATTATAACCGTGATTTTTCTCCAAGAGATGTTCAAAGAAAATGGTTTGAAAAACAGGTCGAATTAGCTGAAAATTTAGATATGCCTTTATTTTTACATGAAAGAGAGGCCCACAAAGATTTATATGATATTTTAAAAAAGCATGAAGATGTTTGTGAAAAATCAGTAGTTCACTGTTTTACAGGAACCAAGCAGGAAGCTCAAAATTATATTGATTTGGGATGCTGCATTGGTGTTACCGGATGGATTTGTGATATGGAAAGAGGCAGTGACCTGCAGGATGCTGTAAGTGTAATTCCAACCAACAAATTAATGATAGAAACAGATGCTCCATTTTTAATACCTAAAAACTTTGATAAAAAACCTAAAAGTAATAAAAATGAACCCAAATATTTACCTCATATCCTAAAAACAATTGCTCATTATAAAAACGATTATGATGTAGAAAAACTTGCAAAAGAAGTTACAAAAACTACTAAAGACTTTTTTAAAATATAAAAATATGGTGATAATATGGCTGTAGAACCACATAAACATTGTCCAATTTGCGGAACCCCTATACCTTTAAATGAACTTGTATGCTCTCCAGACTGTCAAAAAGTTTGGGATCAAAGACTTAATCAACAAAAGAAAAGCAGATATATGTTAACTGGAGTTATCATTCTTTTCTTAGCTATTTGGGCAATAATGACTTTCATGAAATAAGTGATAAAAATGATATTAACATCTGCAAACACACTGGAAAATAAGGAAATTGTTGAATATAAAGGTTTAGTAACTGGAGAATCCTTAATCGGTGCTAACATTTATAAAGATTTATTTTCCGGTGTTCGGGATGTTGTAGGCGGAAGAACCTCAAGATATGAAGAAGAAATCCAAAAAGCACGTGATATTGCACTGAACAGTATGGAAGAAAAAGCAGAATATTTAGGTGCAAATGCTATTATCGGATTGAAAATTTCTTACGATAACTTAGGCGGTACTATGGGAAATACAATTCTTGTAACAGCTTACGGTACTGCTATAAAATACGAATAATATGAATCTTAAAGAAAGAATAGAAAATGTGGAAAACTTGAAAGAAGCTATTATCTGCATTTCTTTTGGAACATTTGTTGGTATTTTAACTTATTATATTTTTTTATACTTCCATATTGATATTTATGGATGGAATTTTGGACTTATTTTTGCTCCATTAGCTGCAGGATATGCTGAAACCATATTGGCTAAACGAATAATTGGCGAAGATATTGGAGCCATCAGCGCATTTATTTTATTTCTTGTAACTGTAGTTTACGGTTTTATTATAGCCAATCCTACACTTGGAGTAAATGTAATCACTTTCGGATCAATAATTGTAATTTTACAGGCAGCTCTTCCCACACTTATTAACTATTTCTTTTTAGTTGTTATAATTGGAATAATCTCCTATTTCTTTGGGACATTTAAAAAAATTACAGATTATACCTATTCCAAATTATCTGACATGTATTATAAAATAACAGGAAAGCAAAAACCCATAAGAACTATTGATGCGGAAGTTGTTGAAAATGAACTGGAAAGCAATAAACAAATAAATGATTTGGATTTTATATTCATAACCAGCTCACATCCAATCAATAAAAAAATAGAAATCATAGACCACTTTCATGCAACAGTATTTTTGGAAAGAGATAAAAAACTAATCCACATTGACCCTGAAAAATATGAAAAAGACACTTTAAAAATGCTTAAAAAAGCTAAAGACGGTGTCCTAATCCAAATAGCTAATGAAATTAAAGCTCATGGAGGAAATGGAATCCTGGATTTAAAAATAGAATATGGGTTAATCGGTTTAGGTGGAGACAGTTTTCAAATTACTGCAATGGGAATGGGAGTTAAATTTAAAGATTAAGGAACTACTCCCAGCATTTTAAGTGAAATATACAAAACCACCAAACCAAATATCTGTTTTAATCTTTTTTCAGGAACCTTATGAGCTATTTTTGCACCATAATAAGCTAAAGGTACTGAAAACATTGCGATAACTGCAAAATTAACTAAACTTACATAACCCAATGAATACGGAAACGGATTAACTCCCCAGCCAGATATTATATATGATACGGTCCCTCCAATAGCTGTTAGGCTAATAAATACTGATGAAATTCCGATAGCTTCAATCATTGAAAATCCGAATATTACAGTTAAAATTAGAATTATAAATACTCCTCCCCCAACACCTAAAAGACCTGAGGAAATTCCAACCAATACCCCTACAACAGCTATGTTTATTAAATTAAATTTGGCTCTAGCTTTTGAAGTCTTTTTATCGGCAGACATCAAGTTACGAATAGCTATAAACAACAATAAACATCCAAATATGATTTTTAATATTTGTGTCGGCAGCATTGATGCAATCAGACCGCCCAATATGCTCCCAACAATACCGAATAACCCCAGTCTTATTCCTGGTTTTAAAATATTGTCCATAACTTTTAAATGCCTGGATGCACCGCTTGTTGCTGTCGGAATAATAATGGCCAGACTGGTTCCAAGAGATATCATCATGGCAAGTGACGGGTCAACTCCAAGATACTCCAACAGGAAATACTGGAATGGAACAATTAAAAATCCTCCTCCAACACCTAAAAGACCTGATGCAAATCCTGCAACAACACCAATTAAAATTAAACCAATGAAATATTCTAATGTAAATATCATAAAAACACGTATTCAGTAAATCTTTTAAATCATTAAAAACTTAAATTAATTTTAATGAAAAGGAATAATATTATATTGGCCGGATTCATATTTATATTATTTGCAGGTGTACTTTTTATAACAGACATCTTCAATCCAATAATAAGGCCAATAACTCGAGTATTTCTAATGGGTTCTTCTAAAGGAAAAGATATTTTATTTTTTGGACTTTTTGGAGTGTTTTTAATTTTAAGTCAAACATTTACCCTGAAAAATAAAGATATTGACTCTGACAAATACTTAAAAATAGCTATCTGTGTAGGATGTCTTTTGCTAATTTCAGGAATTATTGCCGAAATCCTGTTTAGACAGTCTTTAGGAATTCCATTAAATGTGACTTTTATGAGTGAAAGTTCACAGGCTGCAAGTACCAGTATTTTACATACTCATCTGCTGAAATCCATTTTTGGAGAAGCTGTAACCTCCCTGATCGGACCGTTTATCAGTAGCGGAATCAATACAGGAGTTGGATTATACACCTATGTTCCGAATATCGCTAAAACAGCAATCATATTATTCCCTATTTTATTTATATTAGAAATATTGGCCAATCAAAAACGTTTAGCTCCAACAGCAATCCTTTTAAGTTTCTTTTCAACCTGTTTACTTATTGGAGCATTAGACGGAGGAATGTTTTCCACACCTTCAATGTTAGGTATTTGCGGACTTTTTTTAGTTTACAGAAACCATTATTATTTCGATTATTATATCGGAGGAGTTGTTTTAAAAAATAAGAAAATATTAAATGATTCCAAAAAAGAATATCCCTACTACAAGGATGCAGGGTTAAGTGAAGTGAAATTCCATCTCCACAGACTACTGCCCTACATTATAGCTATTCTTTTTATAACTTTAAGAATTTCAATAGCTATTTTTGGAGCAAATGATGAATATTACACACTTGAAGTCGTAAATCCTGCAGACAATATTGAACTAAATGATTTTCCAGTAGAAAGTATTCATCATAGTGAAAACAAAACAGTTTATACACTTGATTCCGACTATAATGAATTGAATTTAATCAAGGATTTGAAAATACCTCTAAACAATAAATGTGACTACTACACGATTTCATGGAACATTTACTCATATATTTAATAAAAACTTATAAGTTTTAAAAATTAATATTAACATATGATTTTAAGCATTATTATACCTACATATAATGAAGAAGAATACCTTCCCGTACTTCTAGAAAGTATTAAACAGCAGGATTTCAGAGACTATGAAATAATTGTTGCTGATGCTAACTCTAAAGACAATACTGTAAAAATAGCTGAAGAATACGGATGTATTGTTGTTGAAGGCGGAATGCCTGCAGTAGGTAGAAATAATGGTGCGAAAGTAGCTAAAGGTGAGTATTTACTATTTTTAGACTCTGATTTAAAACTTACCGAAGATTATCTTGCAAAAGTTATCTATGAATTTAAAATGGAAAGATTGGGTATTGCAATTACACAAATGAAACCCCTATCCAAAAAAACAGAAGATAAAATCTTACATGATTTGGCCAATTTGTTTATGATAAGCGTTGAAAAAATAAAGCCACACGGTGCCGGATGTTATGGTATAATAGCTAAAAGGGAATTGCATGAATGCTGCGGCGGATTTGATGAAGAATTAACTTTCGGTGAAGATACAGAATATATTGAAAGATTGGCCAAAAAAGAAAGATTTAAAGTATTGAGAAATGCTAAAATTGGAGTTTCAACAAGAAGGCTTGAAGAGGAAGGACTGGCAACACTAGCTAAGCAATACGGTAAAAGTACTGTAAATGACTTTTTAGGCATTAGAACAGAAGCTTCAGATTTAAATTATGGTTTTGATCATGGAAAAGAACATATAAGCAAACATAAATTAGATAAAATTGCTCTGGAATCTGAAAAATTGGACCGTTTGAAAAACAGCTATGATGAATCCAAACAAAAAATAAACACTGCAAAAGTCTATCTTAAAAAAGCCAAAAAAACAAAAATCAGAGATAAAAAAGTAATTTTTTATTGTATCTGTGGAGAGGGAATGGGTCATGCTATCCGAAGCAGCGTAATAATCGACCGTATAAAAGACAAATATGACGTTTATATTTTCAGCAGCGACCGTGCTTACAAATATTTAAATGAAAAATTTGACAATGTCTATAAAATCGGCGGATTCAACACAGTTTATATAAATAACAAAGTCAGCAATACAAAAACATTAATGAATGCCATTAAACGTAATCCTCTAAACATTAAAGAAGGATATGAAGAACTATATAAAAAAGCAAGAAAATTATCTCCTGACATTATTGTTACTGATTTTGAAATCTATGCAACAATGGTTTCCAAACTTCTCAGCATTCCATTAATAAGTCTGGACAATATCCATATGATTACCCAAACTGCAATTGACTATCCTCCAAAGCATCAGGGAGAAATGGTAAAAGCAAAAGGTGTAATAAAGTCATATGTAATAAAACCGAAAATACATATTTTAACCAGCTTCTTTTATCCGAAAATCAAGCCTAAAAAAAGGGCGGTGCTCTATCCTCCAGTGATTCGTGAAGATATCTTAAAGCTGGAACCTACAATTGAAGATCACATTATTGTCTATCAGACCAGTAAAGAAAGTGTGAAATTAGTCGAGCAATTGAAATCATTAAATGAAAAATTTATTGTTTACGGATTTAATAAGGACAAAACAGACGAAAATCTGACTTACAAATTATTTAATGAAGATGAGTTCTACAATGATTTAGCCAGTGCCAAGGCAGTAATCTGTAATGGTGGATTTACCTTTATATCAGAAGCCATATCCCTTAAAAAACCAATATACAGCGTTCCAGCTATTGGAAACTTTGAACAAACATTAAACGGATTTTATGTTCAGAAATTAGGTTATGGAGAATATCATGAAAAGATGAGTCCTCAAAAAGTGGAAAAATTCTTAAAAAGGCTCTCCAAATATCAGAAAAAACTAGCTAAAGTTAAAAAAACAAATAACGATGGAATTGTCAATGAATTAATATATCGTATTGAAAAATATAGTAAAAAAAGTTAAAATAGGGTGGTTTATAAAGTTACACCCATTTCAAGTTGTTCTGTTAATTCTTTATACCTGTTTCTTATAGTTACTTCAGTAACACCTGCAATATCTGCTACATCTCTTTGGGTTTTTCTCTCACCCAACAATACAGATGCAATATATAATGCAGCTGCAGCTACACCAGTTGGTCCTCTACCGGAAGTCAAACCTTTTTCCATTGCTTTTTCAATAATTTCAATAGCTCTGGATTGTGCTTCACCAGACAAACCTAATTCACTAGCAAATCTAGGCACATAATCGACCGGAGAAGTTGGAGGTAATTTAATGTTTAATTCCCTTGTAAGGAATCTGTAAGTCCTACCTACTTCTTTTTTAGTAACTCTTGAAACTTCAGCTATTTCATCTAAAGTACGGGGAACATTACAACGTCTGCAAGCAGCATATAAAGAAGCAGCAACTACTCCTTCAATACTCCTTCCACGAATAAGTTTGTTGTCCACTGCACTTCTGTATACTACAGATGCAGCTTCCCTCACACTTCTTGGAAGACCTAATCTTGAAGAATCTCTGTCCAGCTCACTTAATGCAAATGCCAAGTTACGTTCTGTAGCACCAGAAATCCTAATTTTTCTTTGCCATTTCCTTAATCTATACCATTGTGCTCTGTTTCTTGCAGGAATATCACGACCATAAATGTCCTTATTCCTCCAGTCAATCATGGTACTTAAACCTTTATCGTGAATGGTGTAAGTGATTGGAGCTCCAACCCTAGTACGTTTATCTCTTTGTTCGTGGTCAAATGCCCTCCATTCAGGACCCATATCCACTAGATTTTCATCAATAACTAATCCACAGTGAGCACAAACTACTTCTGCCCTTTCATAATCACCAATTAATTCTGTGGAACCACATTCCGGACATACGGTTTGTTTATCTTTATCATAAACATCACCTTGCATAATTTCTTTTTCTGTTCTTTTATGTCCGACCTTTTTAGGGATTTCGTTTACTTTTTGTTTCGTGTTTTCACCCTCCTCTTCCTAGGTTTCTTAGATTTTGGTCTTGATACAAATAGTTTTTCACCATAGTTTCTCTTGATTTTATCTAAATTAGCAGATTTAAATAATTTAATTGAAACATACGGACTTTTAGTAGGTCCAAAAACATAGCTAACCTTGCCTATTTTAGTTTTATCGCTATTAAAAACAATACCACCAAGACTAGGTGTTTTAGATGATCTAGCTATTAATTTTCCAGAATTTGCAATATGCAAACTATTTCCTAAAACTTTCATAAAAAATCAATCATAAAATAATCTGTATCAACTATTAATATGCATGTGATAATATATAAATGTATCGATATATTTATATATCAATAAAATTTGCTATTTAAATGTTTTACTATTTAATTGTCCTAAACACTATTTTAACCCAGCAGCCTGAGACAAAGTTTTACCACCATTAATAACATCAATGATACCTAATTCCTTTACTTTAATAGCTAATGTTTGAGTCATGACCTGTTTAAACAAAGACTGAGGAATAATAACAACGCCAGTTTCATCACCATAGAAAAAGTCACCTGGTTGAATAGTCATATCCCCAACAGAAATATCCACATTGATTTCTCCCAATCCTAAAGCACTTCCTGCATTTGGAGCATAATCACAAGCAAAAATAGGATAATCCATATAATACAGAGCATCCAAATCTCTGACAGACCCATAAATTACAGTAGCTTTAACACCATTAGCTTTAGCACAGGTTGAAGCTAATTCACCCCATACAGACATGTCAGAATTATTGGTTTTAATAAATAATATATCTCCATCATTAGCTTCATCAATAGCTAATGCGGAAGTTCCCCAATCATCACTGTTGGTTTTGCAGGTAGTAATTCTACCCCAAACCCTTAATCTGTTAATAGGTTTCAATTCTTTGATAACACCTGATCTTCTTGAAATTCCGTTATATGCATCGGAAATTTGGCAGGTGGAAACACCTTCAAGTAAAGACTTCAAGTTAATATAATTTTTATAGTTTTTTTTATTGAAAACCAAATCTTCAATGGATATTTCACTTAAATCTATATCTTCCACATCAATTTTCTTATTTAAGTCTTTTTTATTGTGTAATAAATCACTAGGTGTTACTGACATTAAATCACTTCTCTTAATTAATATATAGATATATGTAAGAACCGCTTAAAAAAGATTTTTCAAAAATTTTGACATAACTAACTAATTATATATATTAGTATTTTCAAAATACTTAATGAAGTATAAAAAAATACTCACAATTATACTTAAAGAGTTTATTTACATTCATTATTACAATTTAATTATTATTCAATTTAAAAACAAAACAGGAGCAATTAATATTACTAACTAAATATAATCTTAAAAAATAAAGAAAAATAGCTAATATGTTCTATATAGGCTATAAATGAAATTAGTAATATGCTCAGTAGATTTTAACTCTTTTTAGTGTATAAAAGATATCTTAACTAAAAGATATTAGATATGTTTATCAAGATTATTTCTTAAAATACCCAATTTTTAGAAAGATAAGAAAATAAGCCAATAAAAATAAAAAGGAGGCTTAACAATGGGAAAAGGAGAAGAATTAACTACAACAAAATACTTAATTCATGCACAAATTAATGCAAATGGTATTGTAGAAAAACCAGATGTAGTCGGTGCAGTATTTGGACAAACAGAAGGATTATTAAGTAATGATTTAGATTTAAGAGAACTTCAAAGAACTGGAAGAATCGGCAGGATTCAAGTAATGATCCATTCCAATGGTGGAAGAGCTAAAGGAGAAATTGTAATTCCATCCAGCTTAGACAGAGTTGAAACCGCCATTCTTGCAGCATCACTTGAAACAATTAACCGTGTTGGACCCTGTGAAGCAGAAATTCACACAGTTAAAGTTGAAGATGTAAGAGCAGTTAAAAGAGAACAGGTTGTAAACCGTGCAAAGGAAATCTACAAAAACATGATTGAAAGTGCCAGCCCTGCAAGTATGAGAATGATTGAAGAAGTAAGAGAAGCAATGCGTGTTCATGAAATTTCAGAATATGGTGAAGACAGATTGCCAGCAGGTCCAAGCATACACACTTCCGATGCAATTATTGTGGTAGAAGGTCGTAGCGATGTATTGAACTTACTTAAATACGGCATCAAAAATACTGTAGCTGTTGAAGGAGTCAGTGTTCCACAATCCATAGGAAACCTAAGTAAAAAAAGAACAACAACTGCATTTGTAGATGGAGACCGTGGTGGAGAACTTATTTTAAAAGAACTCCTGCAAATCGGAGATGTTGACTATATTACACGTGCTCCTAAAGGTAAAGAAGTTGAAGACCTTGAAAAAGATGAAGTATTGGTTGCCCTAAGGGACAAAGTTCCTACAGCACAATTTTTAGCTAATCACAATATATTAAGTGAATCTGACAGCAAAAACTCCCATAAAAAACATAACGGCAAACACAACAACAAACATTCAAATAACAAACATCAACAACACGAAACTAAAGTCAAAGAAGAAGTGCAAATTGAAGAAATTCCTATTGAAGATGACGAAACAAAATTAATGAAAGACATGTTAAAAGAATTTGAAGGCAGCGGCTGTGGAGCTATACTGGACGAAGCTTTAAACATGACTCAGGAAGTGGAAGTTGAAAACATTTATGAAGAAATTAAAAATATAGAAACAAGTGCAGACACAGTTATTTTTGATGGAATCATAAGTCAGAGACTTGTTGATGTTGCTTCATTAAAAGGAATTAAAAGATTAGTTGCATTTAGATCCATGAACATAGTTAAAAAACCGGATAACTTAAAAATAATAACCATGGATTAATAAGGTGTCCTAATGGAAACATATGATTTTAAAAATGAGATTATAGACAAAAACGGGAATAAAATAAATATTCTCGACGTTTATAATTTTAATAAAATAAAAGAAAGTTACATAACTTCTTTAAAGAACAACAACTATTCACAAAACACCATCAAAACCTATTCATCAATAATACATAAATTTACTACTTATCTAAAAAATCAAATAGCTATTTATAATGAAAAAGAGTTCATAAAATACTTCAATAGCTATATACTCTATTTAAAACAAGTGAAAAATGTTAGTCAAAATTACCTTTACCTGGTTACGGTAGTTGTCAAGAAGTTTCTTGAGTTTAACAATATTCATTTCTTAGATTCAATTACAACACCAAAAAGAATTAAATCACCACCTAATTTTTTAACACAAAAAGAAGTAAAACAACTTCTGGACAGCATTACATGGGATGAAAATTCAGATAGTAATTTTCGCATCATTACCAAACTACGGGACAAACTGATAGTGACCCTATTATATTCATCAGGACTGCGTGTTTCTGAACTTATAAACTTAACTGTAGACAATGTAAATTTTGAAGGAAAACAGTTATCCATTGTAGGCAAAAACAACAGCAGAGTTATTTTACTTGATGAATCAACCAAACAGTTAATACAAAAATATTTGGAAAAAAGAACACAGAAAAGCAATTATCTGGTAGTTAACAAAAGCGGAAATCCATTAACTCCACGATATGTTCAGCTAATGATAAAAAAATACGGAAATGAAAGCGGCATCGAAAAGAAAATAACACCTCACATTTTACGCCATTCCTATGCAACACATCTATTTGAACAGGGAGTGAATATCAAGATAATTCAGCAACTGCTTGGACACAGCAATTTGTCCACAACCCAAATTTACAGTCAGGACGCCAATAATTAACTCTTTTTTGCAATGTGCTTGTACAAAAAATTAAATAGTAAAAATGATAAACATATTAAAGTATGATGATTTAAAAATCAAGGAGGAATACTATGAATATGAATAATTATTATACTGCTAGAAAAAACATATTCCAAGGAATACGCGAATCTAGCACTGTCGCTAAAATATTAATGTCATTTTTAATGGCTTGTTTTACAGGTTTAATGGCTCAAATTATCATTCCACTCCCATGGACTCCTGTGCCAATAACTGCACAAACATTTGCAGTGTTATGCTCCGGATTAATACTCGGTAAAAGATACGGCTGTTTAAGTCAAATTTTATATGTTGCTCTTGGTGCAACTTACGTACCATGGTTTGCTAGTATGAGTGGTGGAATAGATGTTCTTCTTGGATCCAATTGCGGATACTTTATAGGATTTATTCTTGCATCCTACTTTATCGGTACTATAACTGACAAATATGCAGATGCACGTAACTTCACTAAAATGGCAGCAGTTATTGGAGTAGCTAACTTTGCAATAATTTACATTCCAGGACTTGCCGGATTAGCTTTATGGGCTTACATGAGCCAAGGTGCAATGCTTTCAATCTCTGAATTATTAATTATGGGATTCATTCCATTTATTGTTGGAGATATTGTAAAAATATTAGGTGCAGCATCTGTTTCTAAAGTATTTTTACCAAAAGAATAAATAAGGTTTTTTAACCTTTTCTTTTTTTATTTACTGATATTATGAAAATTAAATTAAGAGGACATCACTTGTTATGTCTTCAGGGATTTCAGGGTTATGGATATGACGACAGTTTTGTTAAAAATATGACATATATAAATAACCTGAGAAAATCTGAAAATACAACTATTGCCATTACAAATAAAGCTGATGATATCTGCAGATGCTGTCCAAATTTAAAAAATGACCTTTGCGGAAATGAAAAACAGAATGCAGAAATCATAAAGATGGATAATGAAATCCTATCCAAAATAGATAATAGTAAAGAATATGATGCATTAAAGCTATTTAATGAAACTAAACATATTTTTAACAGCAAAAATAGTGTCAAAGATATATGTGAAGACTGCTGTTGGCATGAAGAATGTCTATTTTATAAAAATTTAAAATAAACCGATATATTTATATACTACTTATCAAATAAATATAGAATGTTGTACTACTGGTACAAACAAAATTATAGTCCCGTAGGGTAGTGGTAATCCTTCTAGGCTTTGGACCCGGAGACGGCGGTTCGACTCCGCTCGGGACTATTTTTAAAAAAAACTTTTTTTGCTTGATATTTTATGGAAAAATTACTTCTTATTGGAATAAATACTCGAAGTATGATTGAAAGCGGACTAAAACTAAATTATACTATTTATTCAACTAGCTATTTTTCAACATCCGATGTTCCGTCAATTGAAAACCAGAAAATAATATTGGATGAAAGTATTAATCCTGACTGCGGTGTTTTTGAAGATAAATTCAGCAGCGAAAATATTTTAAATGTTTCCAAAGACTATCTTGATGAGGTAGATTATATTATTCCGATTTCAGGAATTTCACCAAATGATTTTGAAAAAAAACATCAAAAAAAGATTCTGGGAAATAAAGACATCAGCAAAGTTGAAGACAAATACCGATTTTATAAAGAAATCCGAAACGAATTTTTAACTCCTGAAACTTTTTATGTGAATGATGTAGATGAAGCTGTTGAAATTCAAAAAAATAATCCTGAAGTTCAATATATTGCAAAACCACTTAAAGGATCAGGAGGATATAACACAAACTTATTAAATAATCAATCACAACTTCAATTAAACTGTGATGAAAAACTGATTGTTCAGGAATATATTGAAGGTATAAATTTAAGTTCTTCAGTATTGGCCAGTGAAAATGAAGCTGAAAACATTGTAAATTCAAGACTGCTAACCCAGCATGACTTTGAAAAAAACAGCCAGTTCAAATATGTTGGAAATATCCTTCCCCTAACCGAAAAATCAATATTGGCACCTGTAAAAAATACTGATGCAATAAACAGAGAAATGGCAGATACTTCTGAAAAACTAATCCGAAAATTTGAATTAATCGGATCAAATGGTGTAGATTTTATTTTAAATAAAAACGGATTATATGTAATTGAAATAAATCCCAGAATTCAGGGAACATTTGAATGTGTCCAGCAAGCTTTAGGAATCAATATGCTTGAAGCACATATCAAAGCCTGTCAAAATGAAATAATAGCTATTGACAAAGCTGAATATTACAGCTATAAAAAAATAATATACTCCCCCAAAACAGTAAAGTATGAAAAAATAGATTTAAACAACCTTTATGATATGCCTCATCTCGGATCAATTACACAAAAAGATGAGCCGTTACTTACAATAATAGATAAAGATAAAGATTTTGATAAGTTATATGAAAAAGTAGAATTATCTAGCCAAACTGTAAATAAGCTAGCTAATAAATCCCAATAAGTATAAAATAAATATAATTGTACCTATAGTTATCATAAACGTTACTATTATCATAGATCTAGTTAACCAGATAAATAATTTCGCCTTATTGTCAGGGTCCTTTAAAAATTGGTCTATAGGGTTACGTTGCATAAATACACCTCTTTCTAGAATTTTCCAGTAATTAAAAATTTTTACAATAACTAATAAAAATAACTTTTTTTAAATAAATAAAGCCTAACAAAGCTTAAAATTTAAAATAAATAATAAAAATAGATAGAAAATGAAGAAGTTAAGTAAAACTTAAGCTTCTACTTCAGCAGCTTCTTCTTCAATAGCTGCTTCTTTAGCCTCATTATCTTTCTTCTCGATAGTGGACCTGATCATTTTCAATCTAACAAAGTTTTCCCTTTCCATTTCCTGGAGTCTCATATCAATATATTTTTCAGTGTTTTCGAATCTTGGAATCATAATATGCTCTAACGCATTTACCCTACGTTTAGTAGCCTCAATTTCTTCAGCAAGTAAGAAAATAGTTTTTTCCACTTCACCAAGTTCAATTAAGAATTTAATAGATTCTTCAAATTTCTTAGCAGCTTCATCTAATTGTATAGTGGTGTCAGAAAAGCTGTAACCTCTGTCAATAATGGATCTTTCTTCCATTTTAACATTGGTTACAGGAACTGATACACCCATAACACTTCTAGATTTAATATCTACATCGATAGATTCTTTAACTGATAAAGATGCTTTCCTAACAGCTAAGTCACCCATAGCTATTTGAGCTTCAAGTAAAGCTTCATTAGCTTCTTTTAAGCTTCTTTCAGCAGCTTCACGAACACCTTTGACACGATCCAAAATATCAAAAAACTCTTTGATTAAAGCATCCCTTTTCTCTTTGAGTAAACCATGCCCTTTTACAGCGAGTTTAGTTCTATTTTTAAGAGATAATAATTCCATCCTTGTTGGATTTATTCCATCTATAATATCTTGTGCCATTTAATCACCCGTTATATGAATGAGCTTATTCTTTTGGAAGGTATTGTTCAATAAATTCTTCTTTAACACGTTTAAGTTCAGATTTAGGTAAGATTTTAAGTAAGTCCCAACCAAGATCTAAGGTTTCAATGATAGACCTATCTTCGTCTTTACTTTGAGTAATGAATTTACCTTCGAATTCTTCAGCAAATTCTAAGAATTTTTGATCCCTTTCGGTAAGAGCTTCTTCCCCTACAACAGCAACTAAGTCTCTTAATTCACGACCACCTGCATATGCAGAGTAAAGTTGGTCAGATACACCACTGTGATCATCACGAGTTTTGTCTCCACCGATACCACCACTCATCAAACGAGAAAGTGATGGAAGTACATCTACAGGAGGATAAATACCTTTCCTGTTGAGTTCTCTGCTTAATACAATTTGTCCTTCAGTAATATAACCAGTTAAATCTGGAATTGGGTGAGTAATATCGTCTTGAGGCATAACTAAGATAGGCATTTGAGTAATAGAACCTTCTTTACCATCAATACGTCCTGCTCTTTCATATATGTTAGCTAAATCAGTATACATGTATCCAGGATATCCTCTTCTTCCAGGTACTTCATCCCTAGCTGCGGAAATTTCCCTTAATGCTTCACAGTAGTTGGTCATATCAGTTAAAATTACCAATACTTGCATACCTAAAGTAAATGCGAAATATTCTGCAGTAGTTAAAGCCATTTTAGGAGTTAAGATTCTTTCAATAGCTGGGTCATCAGCTAAGTTCATGAATACAGTTACTTTTTCAAGAGCTCCAGTACGTTCGAAATCTCTCATAAAGAAGTTAGCTTCTTCGTGAGTAATACCCATAGCAGCGAATATTACTGCAAACTCTGCATCGTCCCCAAGCACTTTAGCTTGTCTTGCGATTTGAGCTGCTAATTCGTTGTGAGGTAAACCAGAACCTGAGAAAATAGGAAGTTTTTGACCTCTTACTAAAGTGTTCATACCGTCAATGGTAGAGATACCAGTTTGAATAAATTCTTCAGGGAATTCACGAGAAGCTGGGTTCATTGGACTTCCATTAATATCTAATTCTTCATCAGGAATTATTTCTGGTCCGCCGTCAATAGGTTTACCGATACCATTGAACATACGACCCATCATATCTCTAGATACACCAATTTTAGCAGTTTGACCGGTGAATCTAGCTTTAGTATTTTTAGTGTTTAAGTCAGTTGTTCCTTCGAACACTTGAATAACTGCAACATCGTCAGTTACTTCAAGAACTTGTCCACTTCTTTTTTCACCATTAGGTGTTTCGATATCTACAATTTCGTTGTAACCTACGCCTTCTACACCTTCAACAACCATTAAAGGACCGGAGACTTCGGAGATTGTAGTATATTCTCTTGTTTTAATATTTGTGTTCATATTTAAGCCTCACTGCATTGTTTAGTAATAGCTGCTTGAATTTCTTCACATTTAGCTGCAAATTCGTCTTGTGGAATGTATTTCATTTTACCAATTTCTTCTTTAACAGGTAATGCTACTATGTTTTGAATAGGAACTCCCCTGCCAACAGCTGCAAGAGCTTCTTTATGGAATAATAAAATAGTTTTTAACATATTGTATTGTTTGACAGGTGGACAATATGTATCAATGTCATCAAATGCATTTTGTTGTAAGAAATCTTCTCTTAACATACGAGTAGTTTCTAAAGTAGCTTGGTCAGCTTCAGGTAATGCATCAGGACCAACTAATTGTACAATTTCTTGAAGTTCTGATTCTTTTTGTAATAAAATCATAGCTTGATCACGAGTTTCTCTCCAATCAGCAGCTACATTTTCAGCCCACCAGCCTTCAATACTGTCTACATATAAAGAATAACTTTGTAACCAGTCAATTGAAGGGAAGTGACGTTTATCTGCAAGAGATGCATCTAAAGCCCAAAATACTTTACAGATACGTAAAGTGTTCTGAGTAACAGGTTCAGATAAGTCCCCACCAGGAGGTGATACAGCACCAACAACAGTAATGGAAGCTACATCAGAAGTAGTACCAATAGTGTTTACTCTTCCTGCTCTTTCATAGAATTGAGCAAGTCTGGATGCTAAGTATGCAGGGTAACCTTCTTCCCCAGGCATTTCTTCAAGTCTTCCGGAAATCTCCCTCATAGCTTCAGCCCATCTTGAGGTTGAATCAGCCATAAGTGCTACATCGTAACCTTGGTCACGGTAATATTCAGCAATAGTAATACCTGTGTATACACATGCTTCACGAGCTGCTACCGGCATGTTTGAAGTGTTTGCAATAAGAACAGTTCTGTCCATTAATGGGTTTCCAGTTTTAGGGTCATCAAGGTATGGGAATTCAGTAAGTACTTCAGTCATTTCGTTACCACGTTCTCCACATCCAATATAAATAACAATATCTGCGTCTGCCCATTTAGCTAATTGCTGTTGGGTAACAGTTTTACCTGATCCGAAAGGACCTGGAATAGCTGCTGCTCCACCTTTAGCTACTGAAAAGAAAGTATCTTGTGCTCTTTGACCAGTTACAAGAGGTACATCAGGGTCCAATTTATCTACATATGGACGTCCTTTCCTTACAGGCCATTTTTGAAGCATTTGGATTTTTTCGTCACCTTTATCAGTTGCAACTTCAGCAATGTCTTCTAATACTGTGTATTCACCTTCAGAAGCAATGCTTGTTAATTCACCTTCAATCATTGGAGGAACTAATATTTTTTGTAAAACTGCAGAAGTTTCTTGTACTTCACCAAGAACATCTCCACCTTTAACTTTGTCTCCAACTTTAGCTACTGGTTTGAATGTCCATTTTTTCTCTTTACTGATAGATTCTGCATCTACTCCCCTAGCAATGAAATCACCAGATTCTTCTCTGATGAGTTCTAAAGGCCTTTGAATACCATCAAAAATGGAACCCATTACACCAGGACCAAGTTCTACAGACAATGGACCTCCAGTACTTTCAACTACTTCACCTGGTTGAATACCAGCTGTTTCTTCATATACTTGAATGGTAGCGGTGTCACCTTCAAGCTCAATAATTTCCCCAATGAGCTTTTGTTCACCTACTCTAACCATTTCATACATCTGAGCTCCTCTCATACCATCCGCGATAATAACAGGCCCAGCAATTTTAATAATTTTTCCTTCGATAATCATTTAACCATCTCTACCCCAATAACTCTTTTGATGAGATCTGCCATTTGATCAGATGATCCTTCAGAGGACCCGTCTTTATCAGGTATCTCAATTATCATTGGTAATACACTAGAACCAATTTTCCTATTAATATGATTTCTAATTTCGTTAGCTAATACTTGAGTAATAATTATAATTGAAATTTCTTCATCTAAAATTTTATCAAAAGCTGCGACAGCTTCTTCAGCAGAATTAGCTACTTCTGCTCTTTTAACTCCACCAAGTCTAAAACCTGATACAACATCAATATCTCCAATAATTGCTACAGAACTCATATTAACATCTCCATAATTTTAGAGTTAGGGAATCCAGCTTCTCTTTTTGCTCTTGCAATAATTTTTAAATTTTTAATTTCAGTTTCTTTTTGACTTACATAACCAATAATTGGACCAATTCCTAATGGTTTTTTCATAGATAAAGATTTTGCACTTTTTGACAAGTAAGCATCTAAAGCTTTTTCAAATACTGCAATGGAAGCATTTTCATTATATTTAGCCATAGCATCAGTTAATACATCAGAGTATTTTGTGCCTTCTAAACCGGATATTACATTTGTAACATCAGGAGATTCCATTAAATCTTTAAGTTTCCATTCACGTAATTGGTAACCGTCTTCTAATATATAAGGAGCAATATCATCATAAGACAAATTGTCTTTTTTTGCCCTTATAATCAATTTAAGATTAGCTATATCTACTTGAGTTCCAACATATGAGAATAAAATTTGTTTATTTTCATCAGCAGGAACATTGGAAGAACGTAATAAACTTTCTAAATAATATTTATCTAAAGCAGATTCTAATGCAAGAACCATACCACTATTTTCGTATTTTGGAAGAGCATCTTCTAATACAGCAGCATATTCTGTGCCGTCCAAACTTGTAACTACATCAGTTACTCCGTCAGCATCAATTAAAGAACGTAAATCTTCATATAAAACTCCACGTGGAATTAATAAATCTTCAGTTTCTTCTTCAGTAAGGCCAACTTCTTTAGCAGTTAAAAGACTTTTAATGTTATTAATATCAGTTTTTTTAGACATTACAACAAAAGAACTTCTAATTTCCTTTGGAGCAATTCTTGCTACAAATTCATAAGTATCAGCACATTGAATATCTAATGCTTTATCAACAGGATATTCTTCTAATACGTCAGCATAATCAGGAACACCTTTAAGATAATTTTCAAATTCGTGAACATTGTTTGTTTCAACAATTTCAGATAATTGTTTTTCATCAAATAATCTTCCTTTTCTTGCACGTACGCTTGCACTAGGAGTAAGATATGGATAAATATCCAAAATTGGTCTAGATGTAATGATTACGACTATTGCACCTATAACGATAACAGCAATTACACATAAAACTAAGAAAGTTTCATTTGTAAGACCTGCTGAACTAATAAGTGTTGCAATTTCATCAGCCATAATTTATCCTCCTAATTTTTAAATAAAACATTAGCAACTTCACTACGTAATAATCCTTTAAATCTATCTAGTCTAGATTCGATAGTGTTATTTACTTCAATGTCACCATTTCTAGTTTTGAGTATAGCTCCACCAATAGCATCAATAGGTTCACCTAATACTAAGGTTGTGCTTACACCAGTTTTAGTTGCAAGGTCTGCAGATAATTTTTTCAAATGACCTTCAACTTTCGCAACATCAGATTCTTTAACTTGAACGATTAAATCTCCACCACCAAGTTCTTCAGTAGCTTCTTCAATCATTTTTATTAAGGATTCTGAATATTCTGCATCATCACTAGAAGCTTTAGCTTTTAAATCTTCAGTAGCTTTAGCAAAAGCTGCTTCAATGACTTCTTCTTTAGCTCCTAATTCTGCTCTACGAGCATTCATCTTAGCTTCGGAAATAATTTGCTGATATTTCATATCAGATTGTTTTTTACCATTATCTAAAATTTTATTCTTTTCTGCTTCAGCAGTTTTTTCAGCATCACTATTAATAGTTGCTATTTCTGCTTGTGCATCTTGAATAATTTTATCAGCTTTCTCCTGGGCTTCAGACTTAATGCTTTCAACAATTTTATTTGTGCCTGAGCTCATACAGATTGCCTCCTTAACCTAATATTCCACCGAATACCATAAGTAAGATTGCAATCAAGAATCCATAAATAGCCTGAGTCTCTGGCAATGCAGAGAAAATAATACCTCTAGCAAACATGTCGTTATCTTCTGCAACTGCACCTACAGATCCAGCTGCTGCCATACCTTGCCCTAAACCGGAACCTAATCCAGCGAAACCAATTGCTACTCCAGCACCAATAGCTGCTAAAGCAGTACCTAAAGCAATATCCACCATATTTAATTCACCTTTGAATAATAATTAATTTTGATATATTTAAATAAAAAATTTTAATTTTTAAGTTTTGTAAAAGTTCTGTTTGCTTTGAAAGCTTGGAACTTGTTTTTACCTTCCATATAGAACTGTGAAAAGAACTCCACGTAATGAAGACGTAAAGAGTTAATAAATGCACCTAAAATTTGGAACAAGAAGTTTGCAATATGTCCGAATATAAATATGAAAATTGCAAGAACAATACCAATAACTGGAATCATATCATTACATAAGTTAGTTAAGATATTTACAGTCATAGCAATACCTCCTGTAGCTAAACATAATGCTAAAAGACGAGCATAAGACAAGACATCTCCCATAAATCCGAAAACATCCATAACTCCATAAGCTCCATTAGCGTATATTAACATAGCAAGACATGCAATTATTAAAACTGCTCCAATTCCGTATCCGATCATACCTATTGCAGGCATCATAAATCCTAATACTAAAAATATAATACCGGCTTCTAAAACAAACCAGCAAAGCTGAGATCCAATAGCTTCTTTTATTTCTCCATATCTGAAATTATTGATAGCTCCAATAATAAAACCAATATTAGTATAAATTATACCAATAGCTATTGCTATTATTAAAATAGTATCTGGATGTACAAAAGCTTCAACAGCAGGCACAACAGTAGGCAACTTATAATTCAACATTCTTTCTGTGAAATCTCCTAACAAACCATTAGTTAGAAGACCCAATATAATTGCCCAAATACCACATGCTGTAAGAATATAACCGAATGATTTCATTGTATCATTGAGTTTACCCATACCCCTTACTAAAACAACACCGATGATAGCTACAATAGCACCATAAAATGCATCAGTTAAACAGTACCCGAATAAGAACGGGAACACAACTGCTACAAAGAATGTTGGATCTATAGCATTATATCTTACTGGAGAATACATATCCACAAGAACCTCATAAGGTTTTACATAACCTTTATTAGTTTGTAAAATAGGTACATCTTCATCATCAGTACCTTCAACATCAATTAATTCAAAGGTACAATGTCCATCAGAACTTTTTTCTACTAATTGCTCAACTTTATCAGTATCTTTAACAGGTACCCATGCTTCTAACATATAGGTATCTTTTGTTTGAACAAAAGCAGCAAGTATTTCATTCTTTTCTTTTTCATTTTCTAATTCTTCTTTAAGAGATAAAATATCGTCATCCCATCTTTCAGCAATAGCTTTTAAATCACTTTTAGCTGAATTACGTTCAGATTCTATGGTTACTAATCTAGAATCAGCACTTGAGATAATTTGCTGTGGAGTTCCCTTAACATTGGAAACTTCAACTCTCTCAAAGTCAAATTTACGAAGTGTTGAATAAACATCTTCGCCGAATTCTTTTAAAGTCACTACGATAATATTTGCAGTTTCTTTATCATCATTAGGGACTATAAAAACATCTAATTCATCAGTCAATTTACTTAAGTTACTTTCAATTTCTGAAGCAGACTCAGCATTAATCCTACCAACAGTTATGGAAGTGTACTTAGAATCTTTTAAAAGAGCCAAGTCCATGTCTAAATTATATAAACGCTTAGCTAAACTTTTATTAGAAGTCAATACACTTGTTTCAGAGTCGAGTGCGGAAAATTTACCTTCAATAACTTTTGTTTCACTTTCAACTTGAGCCAAAAGGTCTTCTGCTTTATTTATTAAAGCTTCAGTATCTAAATCCCCAACTTCTTTTTGAATAGGCATTTCTGGACTAATAAAAGACTTTATTGTGTCTTTGATCCCATGGCCTTCGGATAAAGAATTTCCTAATAGTTCAGAAATAGCACTTGTTTTCATTAAAAGTGAAGATAACTTACCAGTGAAAGCAGATGCTTTTGAAGGAGTTACTAACTCCGCTAATTCAGGATCTTGCTGAATACTATCAGAAATCTCGTTGATTTGTACTAATCCTTGTTCGTGGAGTGCACTAACAGTAGGGGATATGTACTCATCAAGAGTAACGATTCTAATTTTACGCATTCTAGCTGTCTTGAACATTAATCTCACACTATAAAACATTTTTGACAATAATAGAAGCAGCATCATCTACATTTGCCATAGCTTTTTCTTTTAAGGAAGCTACATTAGCTTCTCCATCTTTAGCAATAGATTGTGCTTCTTTTTTAGCTTTGTCTTCTGCATCAAAAACAGTATTTTTAGCTTCTTCTTCTGCTGCTTTTTTTGCCTCATTTATAATATTTTCAGCATTTATTTTTGATTCATTTATCATGTCCACAGATTTGGACTCTGAATCAAGAATAAGTTGTTCAGCATCAGATTCAGCTTTTTTTATCATTGCGATAGCTTCTGATATCTCTGCCATAATTAATCACCATGGTATATTAATCTTTATTGGGAAGCATATATATCTTTTACGATTTATATTTAACATGACCTAATTCACTGATTTAAGGAAAAATAAAAGAATAATCGAAAAATTAAGACAATAAACAACAAAAAGACATTGAAAATTACAATTTGTTCAGAAAATTTTAAATAAATATAGCATATATTGAGCAATGTTTAATTTTAAAAGTAAAATTTTATACAGTCTGATAACGGTGCCATGAACATATAAAATGTTAAAAAAAAGAGGAGTTACCTATAAAAATATTTTAAAATACTCATAGGTAATTTTTGCAGATATGCCAATACAGCTATTACAACAATAGCAAGGCCAATAATACCTAACAAATAGTTATACGGAGTAACAAGTAAAGTATAACCGCTTATTCCAATAATAATTCCTTCAAAAAAGAAAACTGCCTTAGCCCATTGCGGTTTAGCAACAATAACAATATAAGCAATTCCAATTAAAACTAAAATAATTGCACTAGCTATACTGTCATTAGTTATTGTCTGAGTAAATAAAGGACGAACTCCTAAAAATATTACCAGAACAGCTAACAGAATTCCCAATAATTTAATATTCTTAACTTTAATCATGATTATTTCTTTTAAACTTTATAATATTTATATTATAATAAAATATAATAGTAGATAAAGGTGATGAAAATGGACAGAAGCGTATGGACTATTAACAACAAACATTTTACATTAATCCTAGATGCAAAAACAGAAAGTGGAAAAGTTAGTGACAGAAAATTCAGTCCAGGAGAAGACATCTGGACTAATGAAATACCTCAGCTTAAATTTGAAGATGAAAATACCCAAAAGGAATATGATAATTTCATATCAGATTTGCTGATGTTATTGTCAGAACCTAATGTTGATCAGGTGTTTATTGATGCTAAAATAGGTGAAGAATCAGAATATGATACTTCAGCCACTTATGAACCAGTAATAATAAGAAAAATAGAAGATTATGAAGTAGAAAAAATTATAAGTTAATCTTAAAACATTGCATTAGCTTTTTCCAATACTTCATCAATAGTATTAAATTCCAAAGCATCTCCAGATTCGGCTTTGGTTTCGGTTGTTATTAAAACATTCGGACTTGTCCAAAGTAAAGAATATGCCAGATATACAACATTAGCTATAAGCATAGGCATAAACAGGAATAATCCAATGAATAAAAAGAACATATGTGCTGCATAATTTCCATACCTTTTCTTTTTCATTAAAATATAATGATTTTCCTGTTGAGTAATTTTAAATTTCTCTTGAGCCAATTCCTCAGAAATATTATTCATTTCCTTGGAATTATCTGCTTTTAATATAAACAATTTCATTATAATCTAAATATATTCAACAAATTCATCAATTTCTTTTCTTGGAGTGTCTCTTGGTTCTGCATTTCCATATCCCAAAGGAGTAAACAATATAGGAACTTCATTATCATTTAAATTTAAAAATTCTCTGGCCTTATCAGCTTTAAATGCTGCAATGTAACAGGTTCCAAGTCCAACATTAGTAGCTGCCAAAATAATATGGTCCATTACAATAGTTGCATCAATATCAGCTATATTCTTTCCGTCCCAAGGTCTTGTCCATGCTTCATCAACATTAGCTACAACACATAATACATAAGGAGCTTCCACAAACCATTTAGCCCCATAAATTTCAGACAAAGATTCTTTATTTTTTTTAGTGTCAATTACAAACACTTTAAAAGGCTGGTTATTCACTCCTGTCGGAGCTATTGTAGCTGCTTTCAATACATATTCAAGTTTTTCATCTTCAACTTCCTTGTCCAAATATCCTCTTACACTATACCTTTTATTAATTACATCATCAAAATCCATATTATCTACCTTCCAGGACCGTCATAAACAATGTCGTCAATGTCACAAAAACGTCTAAATTCATCTTCATCAATAGTTTCTTCATGAATATGAGCAATAATGCCCGGAACACGGCCAATAATAAATACCCCCAATCCTAATTTTGGGTCAAAACCTAAATCAGACAAAATTGCTGCATTTGCCCCATCAACATTTAAACGAATGTTTTTCTTTTGATAAAGCAAATCTTCAATGGCCAATGCCAATTTAGTATGGGGACCAACACATCCTTCTTTTATAACAAGTTCCATTAATTTATCTGCTCTTGGATCAGCATTATGATATCTGTGTCCAAAACCAGGAATTTTAGTATTTTTAGAGACAATATATTCATTGTATAAATCAATAGCCAAACTAGCTATCTGTTTATTGTCAATATCTTCATCTCCGGTTAACATTAAAGAGTCAATCTTGGACTGGTATAATTCCATGGTTTTTTCAATAGCACCTGCATGTTTATGTCCAAATGACAATAGTGCACCAGCTACAGCAGCATTTAACGGAGAACCTGAAGAGGCAACAAGTCTTGCTGTTTGTGTACTTGGAGGAGTGGCTCCGTGATCACAAAAAGAAACTAAAACATGATTAAATAATTTTCCCTCTTTTATTGAAGGCAATCTCCCTTTCAGAAGAAGAAAAACCATATCACTATATCTAATTTTTTCAATTAAATCTCTTTGATTGTATCCCCTAGTAACAATTTTATCAGGTTCCACTTTAGAAATAGCTGTTCTTAGTGAATGCTCGTTAATTTTAAAATTATTTTCCGACATTGTTTTAATTTCCTCAATTTAATAATTAAAATATAATTATAATCCATTATAAATGTAATGTTGCAACTCTCGGTTCTACAAAACAGGAAGGTCTGACTGAAACAATTCTAACACCACTTGCCCTTTGATTACCTACATTAACAAATGAACCTAAAACTGTTGTTTTTCCACCAAAACCCAATGGTCCGATATTTGTTTCGTTTAATTTCTGAGTTACATAATTTTCCAAATCGCTTTGGGAATCTAAATTTCCATAAACAATTGATTTTAACAGTAAGGATGATGCCTCATAATGTGTACGGCCAATACCGACAGCAGGAACAGAAGGAGTGCATCCCAACATTTTCAGTGATTCACTTAACCAGCCGATAGCTGTACCCATTACATTTTCAATTGATCTTTTATGATATACCCTATATGTCTTTGCCCTTATTTCAGGACCTCCCCCTTCCAGTATAAAATGGATGTTTAAAGTGTCCGGAGAAATATTTCTTTTATATGTTGAATCATCACTGAAAGAATCTATTAAAAATGATGCTGCTTTCATCTGCCCCGGACTGTTATACAATCCTTTTGATTGTTCAATTCGCTCAACATCATTACCTTTAACAGCCATAGGGCGGGCAGGCAAATTATTTAATCCTCTTTCAATTCCCTCATTAATCTGAGCTATTAACTCTCCGGTGATTTCTCTTTTTTCACCTATTTCAATGATTACATGAGGAATTCCTGTATCATCACATAAAGGGAATTTGGTCTTACTGGCTACTTTATAATTTTCTAAAATTTGATTTAAAGCCCACAAAGCATTTTCATTATCTTCAACAGAAATGGCTTTTTTTAATGCATTGAATTTATCTTCAGAGAGATTTGTACTGGCTTTAATTATTGCATTTGAAACATCTTCTATGATATCCATATAATCACTCAGGAATAGATAAATCATTAGATCCTTTAGGAGAAGATATTGCATCACTATAATATTGGTCAATCATTCTTTTGACCAGTTTAACCTGTTTAATACGAGCAATAGCTTCTTTTTCAGAAGTATCCCAATTATGAGACTGTGCTACTGAACCTCCTGTTTTTAAATATACTGGAGAAGCTACTTTAATAATCTTCGGAACTTCATAATGTCTGATAAATCCGCCAGTTGATTTCGGATTTTCAGTATGCAAATCTAAAGGCATATATACTGCTTTACGAATAGCTGCAATCATAGGAATTTGCAAATCTCTAACTGGATTGAAAGAATTAAGACCGTTTTCTTCAAGTAATTTTGCAGATGCGGGATTTCCATGTCCAGTATGTGCAGACATTTTGAAATGAAGTGATTTCGGAAGTTCACCTGCTTTTCTCATCTGGTTTAAAGTCCAAAGTAAACCCTCATCATATAATAATATTCCACGAACTCCCAAATCAGCAGCTCTTTTAACGTCTTCAATTGCATAAACTAAATTGTCATATCCTCTTAAGCGATATCCTATCCTGCTTCCTTCCTTAGTATGGACAGTTGCACTGGTATCATAGGTAGCTCTTGGACCTACAGATAAAAAAAGTTCACATTCATATTTTTTAGCCAGGTCAACCATTTCTGTAATTTCTTCATCAGTAAGCAGCATTATTCCTTTGGTTTGAGTAATACGATGAATAGTTATTTCATTTTTAGAAGCTTCCTTAAGTAAGGTATCCATTATTTTTGGAGATTGTATTCCTGGAACCTCAAAACGATACTGTCCTCCATCATTAAAACATTTAAATGATTCAAAATCGCTATAAGCCCTTTTAATTCCAAGCTGTTCCAAGAATTCTTCAGTTTTTTTCATAGTATCTACTCATTTAATGTTTCCATAAGTTGTTTTATAGAATAATCTTCAATATTATCAACAACAAGCAATTTATTTAAATCAAAATCAGGATTCAAACTTTTGAATTTGTCAATTAAATCTTTTAATTGATATGGATTTTCAAAATCACCTTTTGGCAATAATGTAATATTTTGGAAAATTCCCCCTCTGAAAGATTCATCCAACTTAATAATAACATTTGATGGTCTTTTATTTGGATATAGCTCATCCAATCCACTATCAGAAACAATGATTATTTTACTGGCCAGATTCTTAATACTGTTAACTTTATCAACTGTTGAATAGCTATCAAGCAGGCCAAATTCAATTAACTGATTTAAATCATCCAAATCAATTTCACCACAAACAAGCATAATGGCCACTGCATAAGGCAAACTCTGTTTTAATTCTTCGACATTTTTCGGATTATAATTATCATGTTTAGCAGCTACATCATATGTTTTGATAATCACATTTCCAATATGCTCATACTCTTCACCTATACTTGCCTTTAGTTTTAAAACAGTATCTATTGAAGAGTGCAAATGTCTGCAAAACGGATATTTTTTAAAGTAAATGTCCCTGACCCTAACTTTACCCATATTTTTTAGAGCAACATCTAAAGAAAAATCACTATCTGACAAAACCATTGTTTTTAAAAAGCCTTCATCCCCATCAAAAATTGTTCCGGCACCAGTGAATCCGTTTAAAGCCAAAAATGCAGATATTAATCCATTATAAACAGCTTTTCCAACATGAAGAACTTTGCCCATACTCCCATTATGGTCAGACTCTAAAAGACCTGCAGCCTGAGTTCCACACAAACCTAAAGCATTTAATGTTTGGTTTTCATCAAGATTAAGCAATTTAGAAGCAACAGCACCTGCAACAAATGTTCCGACAGTTCCTGTTGTATGAAATCCATTGTTTCTATGTTGAGGATTGACAATTTGGCCCAGCATTATTCCAACTTCATAACCTGCAATAACCGCTTCTAAAAAAGATTTGCCGTCCAAATCATAAGCTTCACTAATAGCCAAGGCAGTTGGGAAAATAACTGCACCCAAATGAATTTGTGCGCCTCTATGACCATCATCCAATTCCAAAACATGAGCTGAAATACCATTTAAAAAACCTGCATTCAGCAGATTTGTTTTAAAATTGGGCATACCAATAACAGAAGATTCCAGCTCAAACTCCATATTTCCAAAAAATAGTTCACTAATCGTATTGAAAGCTATTCTAGAAGATTCTTCATTTACTCCCCTATATGTGACTCCAAAAAAATCAATAAATGCTGCTTTTACCACATTAAGGGTTTCTTTTGATGCCTGTTCATAACGATAGTTTGAAATAAATTTGGAAATATTTTGTAAAAACATAAAACACCTTAATAATTAAATTGTAAAAATAGTCTTAAATAGTTAACTTAAATGGTGTTAAAAATTAACACCAAGGTGTACCGCTTAGAACTAAAACTATGTGTGCAATTAATGCAGATCCAAGGTAAGTTCCAGTAATGATACAAATAGTTACTATCATACCTCTCCAACCCATAGCCTTGAACTGATCCCAGTTTTTACCAATACCAATACCAACATATGCCAAAAACACGGTTACAATAGACAATAACTCTACTTGTCCCACATATTTAACTACAAATGGAGAAGTCGGTACCATAGGTATGGAAACTGCAATACCAATAAGACTTATGTAAATAATTGAAGAGACATTAAATGGCAAATATCTCTCAAGCAATAAACCGGCCAAAGTTATAATAGATAAAATCAACATTCCAATAAGGGAATCAAATATCGGATGTTTATAACCTATCCAATTTCCGACAACTGTGATAACTGAAAATATAACCAATAATAAAATCCAATTAATTATACCATGTGTTGAAACTGTTTCTGAACCGTCAATTACATCAACCATTATTTTTCCTCCTCTAAATGAGAAACAGAAGTTTCTCTTCCAATTTTAGGTTCAAGCCAAGCATATAATTTTTGAGCTAATGGAATAGCTAAAAATATACAGAAATAAATTCCAACACAGAAGGAAATTAAATTACTGAATCCTGCAAATGCCTGAATATTTGTACTCATACTTGCCGGGAAAGCATTTAACAATGGAGCTAATGCGGCTGCATTCATACTTGCACTGCCTACCCCTGTTGCCATTGCAAATGCATATGGATGAAGTGGTAAAACTGATACACATAAACATGACAGAAAACTGATGTATAACGTTCCAATAACAGTTCCAATAATAAATACTGTTAAAACTCCCCTAGTTTCTGCAGAATCAAATCCAAATTTATCAATAACAACTGCCACATTGGTTTCACGACCAATAGAATTAGTCATACCAATAGTTTCTTTTTTAAATCCTAAAAGCAATGCCACAGGAAGTGCTAAAAATACAGTTCCCAAATTACCAAACTCCTGTAAAACTAAAGCAGGACCAACATCAAGTAAAATATGGAATGACTGACCACTAGCTACTGCTAATTTTGCAAGCAACGGCCCTATAAATAACAGCATTGCACTTTCTGCAATTTTAGATTGTTTTTTAGTAATCCATTTAACTGGTTTTAATAAGAACAAAGCCAAACCAATAACCATTGCATATAACAACGGCATAATTACAACACAAATGTCTTTTGTAAGATTAAATTCAACAGGCCCTATAAATTCGGAAATAATAACCAAAAAAAGCACAGTAATATGTAATCTATAATCTTTCCATGGTGCTTTCTTTAAAATAGTTTTATCAGTCTTATCACGATATATGTGCTCAGTTCCCTTAACTTTTTCGTTTTTATCGCTAATCTGTGCCCACTCCAACCTAATTTTATAAATATTATATTAAAATACCTATTACTTAATACATAATTCGACCTATTATATAAATTAATACTATTCCAAGCTCAAAAATTCCTTTAATAGGAACAAAAACCCTTAAAAATTAAAATAAAATTCACAAAATAAGAACGATTAAATAAAGAATCAGAGCTGATAAAAATAAAAAATAAAAATATATGATGGTTAATTTCTATAAATCCATCCTACAAATAGGTTTTGACAAATGACGCCTAGCAGAAACTGGTGTTTCATAAAACTGACCATTTTTTAATTTTCTGAAAATTTTAATAGGAACTTTTTTATTATCATTAATTTTATTTCCGCATTTTTTACATTTAAATCCCTTATTTTTTCCAGCAGAAGTCATTCTTTTTCCACATTCACAAATAGGGTTTTTATATTCAACATCATTTAATTTAACAACTTGAAACTTTTCAATATTAAATGTATTTTGTTCTCCAATTCCACCGAAGAGTTTAATAATATCTCCAGGTCTTAAATCAGATACAAGTTTTCTAAAATTTTTTGTTGGTTCATATGCTCCACATTCAATCTCACCAGAATCATCAAAGATGTAAAAAAACATATGGCCACCATCAATAATTGTTGGTTTGTTTTTTACAGTTCCCACAACTTCATAGCATCCAAACTGTTTCATACTAGCTATATCATCCGTTTTTTGAATGTGCATATCAGTGTGTTGATTAGTCTTGAAAATGCAATAATTTTCCACAGGTTCTTCAACCAGAACTATTTTTTTAGCTCTCTCAAGAGCCTCAACAGTGTTTGATCTGATACCATACAAAACAGGACATGGAGTTTTAGGTTCTATAGCTATATAATCTTCACTATAATCAACATTTTCAAAAGTTTCAGGATAAGTTTCCCTATCCATCAAATAAACGGAATCATAATCAATGTGTCTTTTAGTACCATAATTTTCAGGCACCCTATACGCCAACAGTTCATAAGTGAAATCCTCCAAAGGCAGCCCAATAGCTGCAATAGATCCAATAATTCCTCTTCCTTTCTTAAACTTATGAAGTTCACAGCCGATAGAATTTCCAAATTCTTCAGCTTCCTTAATTGTGATAAATGAATAAATAGCCTTAAATGAATATTCAACCATTTCATCAGTTATTTCACCATCATAAAATACAACACCAGGATTTGTATTATCACAGTCAAACATAGCTAATTTTTCCACTTCATCCAAAACTATTTTCTTAGCTAAATCAGTTTTATCATCATTTAATATTTTAAAAGCAACACCGCCGTTTCCCCGTGTTTTGAATCTTGCAAATGGATTTAATCTAATTAAACGAGGATAACCAACAATTTCAATACCTACTTCCTTTAATTTATCAATAATATGGCAGGCCAAATAAGTAGTACACATACCATCTGGAGAGTCAGTATCATCAATCCCAATATGCAAATATTTAATTAAAATCACCTATTATTAATATTATAAAAAACTATAATATAAACATATATTTACATAGAGGGATTAAATTATGTTAAATCGAAGTAAAATGTTACAAGAAATAGATAATTTATTAACCTCTGAAGGTTATAAAACATCTAACATTTACGATCAAGGATCATTTGACCTTGTAGCACGTAAAAACTTATTAATTTTACTTTTAAAAACTTTTTTAAATATAGACAGTATTAATGAAGCCAATGCTCATGAAATGAAACAATTAGCTAATATATTCCTTGCTTCCCCGATTATAATTGGTGAAAAATCAAGAAACGGCATTCTGGAAGAAGGAGTAATCTATGAAAGATATGATATTCCTGCTATAAGTTTTGAAACCTTAAAAAATATGATACTTTACAAGGAATATCCTGAAATCCTTGCAGACAGAGGAGGATACTTTGTTAAAGTTGACGGTAATGTTATAAAGCAATACAGAGAAGAATATTCATTATCATTGAAAGATTTGGCTGATTTGGCTCATGTATCAAGAGCAACAATGTACAAATATGAAAATGAAATTGTCAGAGCCAATACAGAAACAGCTATGATTCTCGAAGAAATACTAAATACAAAAGTAACATTGGATATTGATTTATTAAAACCGACCATAAGCGAAGATATTGAATACAGTAATGTTGAAGGAGCAGATGATTTATCCAAACTTGGTTACGGTATTTTATCTACAAATAAAAGTCCTTTTGATGCTGTAGCAAAAATGAAAAGCTCAAAAGACAAATCATCATTATTAACTAATGTTGAGAAAAACAGAAGTGAAAAAACTTTAAAAAGAATGGCTATCCCATTAAAAGATTTGTCAATGATTACATCTTCGGAACCTGTTTTTATAATAAATAATGACAAAATAAAAGATTCGCTTGGAACCATTCCTGTGATTAAATCCTGGGAATTGAAAGAATTTGAAAATCCTTCTGAATTATTGAAAATTATTAGAGAAAGAAAAGACAACTTGTGATAATATGGTAGAAAACTTAAAAATTGAAGGAATAAAAGATTATCCTATTAAATGGATTTGTAACTTTAGAGGGCAAAAAGCTATTGGAATTTGCGGATATTCTCAAAAAATAGCTATGTTTGCAGCAGATTCAAGAGTCTCAAAGATTCTTGAAGATATTGTAATCGGAACAAAAGAAGAACTTGAAGGCTACGGCTGCGAAGAAAAAGACAGATGCTGCAACTTTGAATGTGAATTTTGTGAAATTAATCCAAGACAATACCTGCAAATTACTGGCAAAAAACCTTCAAATAAAAACATTAAAGAATTAGAGCAAGGTTTGGAAAGTTTAAACCTTGAAATCAAACAAAAAAATCTAGTCCCATTTGACAACTATGAAATAGTAGATTTTAAGGAAGATTAAATATTTTTCAATATTGTAACATCTTCCACAACTTCTTTTTTACTAGCTACACCAAAAGTCACCAAATCAACATAATCCAAAGTATTTAAAAAATCAAATGCTTCAGCAGGCTTTAAAATCCCTGCTGCCAAAATACGAGTCGCTATTATTTTTTTATCCAATTTTTCAATTTTAACTTTGAATTCCTGTCTTTCTTTTGGTAAAAATGAAGGAATATCCATCATATAAGCCAGTTTATTTATAGGAACCATATAATAATCAAACAAATCTAAAACAGGATTATCCATAAGCAAATCAGTAGTTTTATTTGGAAAAGCAGTTATTAATCCGGAGGCAGCAGATGTATCATTAATCTGAGACAAAATATTTGAAGTCAGATTCCAGTCATAACCGTCAACAATAAACTCGTCAACAAGCATTAAAGGACAATCATAATTATCAAATAATTCAATATCATCTTCCCAATCCACCTCTTTAGCTACATCATAATTGGGATTCATATAATCAACATCAGACTTTCCGACAGTAGCTACAACCTTCATGTCACAGCCCTCATCTAAAGCCATATCAAATCCTTTAATTAATGCATCATCATTAACTAAGTTAATAGCCCTAACTCCATGATTATAAGACTCAATGATAATATCAGCTATTGCATCAGGATTTCTATGCAAATCCAAATCATACAATCTGGATCTATGGCCAAAATAAGGTTCAGCTATAAAAGGAGCATTACCTAAAATCATTCTGGGAACTGATTTGTTTTTAAATTCAAAATCATCTTGAAAAATGAAATCACAACCAGATTATTCTTCTTTTTCAACTACAACAGCAGTTCCATAAGCAAGAATCTCCTGCATAACATTAGAAATATCATTAGAATCAAAACGTACTGCAACAATAGCATTTCCACCTAATTGTTTGGCATGTTCAATTAATCTTTCCAATGCTTCATCCCTTGAATCTTCCATCATGGAAACATATTCTTTAATTTCTCCACCAACTAAAGAGCGTAAACCGGCAGATACCTGACCGCCTACACCTCTACTTCTAACAGTTAAACCATAGACAAAACCTTTTGTTTCAATAATTTTAAAACCTGGTATTTCATTTGCAGTTGCTATTGGAAATTCATTTACAGATACCATAATAAAAACCTCATAAATATATGCAAAATAATTAAAATTTTAAATATTAAGAAATATAAAATTTTAATCAGTATTTATTTTATTAATTTATAAATTTAATAAATTTTTCTAATAAATAAAAACAAATAAAAATGGTGAAATAATGAAAGTACTTATTGCAGATGCAATTAATGAAAAAGGTATTGAAAATTTAAAGGAGGCTGCAGAAGTCGTTGTAGACACTACAATCACTCCTGAAGAATTAGCAAATACAATTCATGAATATGAAGGTATTATCGTAAGAAGTAGAACAAAACTTACTAAAGAAGTTATTGACAAAGCAGACAATCTTAAAATAATCGCAAGAGCAGGTGTTGGAGTAGACAATATTGATTTAAATGCTGCTACCGAAAAAGGTATTATGGTAGTTAACTCTCCAGAATCAACCTCTATTACTGTAGCAGAACACACTATGGGATTATTACTCAGTCTTGCTCGTAAATCAGCAATTGCAGACAAATCTGTAAAAGAAGGTAAATGGGAAAAGAAAAAATTCATGGGTGTTGAACTTAGAAACAAAACCCTCGGTGTAATCGGAATGGGTAGAATCGGTTCACAGGTTGTAAACAGATGTAAAGCATTTGAAATGGATGCTGTAGCATACGACCCATACTTGCCTGAAGAAGTAGCTGCTCAAATGGGAGTGGAATTAACTGATTTGGAAACTGTGCTTAAAAAAGCTGATTTCATTACAATCCATGTACCTCTTACTCCAGAAACCAAACACTTAATTTCTACAAAAGAGTTTGAAATAATGAAAGACACAGCATTTATTGCAAACTGTGCACGTGGTGGAATCATAGATGAAGATGCATTATACGAAGCATTATCCAGTAATAAAATTGGCGGAGCTGCTTTAGATGTATACGAAGAAGAACCACCAGCAAAAGACTGCAAATTATTCGAACTTGATAATATCGTATTAACTCCACACATTGCAGCTTCAACTAAAGAAGCACAAAGAGATGCAGCAATTATTGTAGCAGATGAAATTATCGATTTGATTAATGGAGGAACACCTCAAAATGTATTAAACCTCCCACGTATCGACAGAAACACCTATCAGGAAGTAACTCCGTACTTAGAATTATGTGAAAAATTAGGTAGCTTCATCTCACAAGCAGTAAACGGAAAAATCAAAGAAATAGAAGTTATCTACTCTGGAGAATTATCCAAAATCGATAATCTTGAAATGTTAACCAGAACTGTACTTCAAGGAGCGGTAAATCCATTTTTAAGCTCCCCAGTTACTGCAGTAAACGCTTCCATTGTAGCTAAAAACAGAGGAATTATCGTAACTGAAGGCAAAACTGAAAATTCAAAAGGATATGATTCCTTAATTAAAGTAACTGCAAAAAGTGAAGATGATGAATTCTCTGCAGAAGGAACTACCTTACACGACCCTAAAATCTTAAAAGTAAATGATTACTGGGTAGATGTAAAACCTGAAGGCCATATGTTCATAGCTAAATATGAAGACGTGCCTGGAAGTATCGGTAAAATTGGCACCGCATTAGGAGAATACGGAATAAACATTGGAATTATGCAAGTGGGAAGAGATGAAAAAGGCGGAAGAGCTATAATGATCTTAACTCTTGATAAAGAAATTCCAAAAGAAGTAATTAAAAAAATCCAAGACTTAGACAATGTCTATGATGCTATTGGATTAGAATTATAATAAAAAACAATTATTTCACCATATTGTTTTTTATTTTTTTATTCTTTAAATTTTAATAACTTTTAAAATAACCTAAAAAACACCATAATAAAAATTTATAAAATCAATTTTTATCATTCTAATGATTAAATCATCCTAGAAACCCATCAATTTCCTTGATTAAATATATCTTTTGCATAAATTTCATCCATAGTTTTTTCATATAGTTCTTTTTCTTTTAAAAAAATCATACCTATATGTAAATTTATTGCCATCCTCACTTGATGGAACCTGAGTATTTTTCTAATTCTGATGCTTTATCTTGTATTCCATCATAAAACCATTCCATACTCCCCATTTCCTTTTATCAATTAATAATAGGTTAAATATCTGTGAATTTAACCATTATTTATCAATAATTAATTTTCTAAAAATTTAACTTTAATAATTGCCGAATAATATTTTAAAGAATGTCTAACATGTGTTTAAATAATATGGATAATATACTATATACCAAAATATTTTTTTAAATGTGTCTTTCAGTTAAAAAATATTCTTAATTTGAAATAAAATGAGTGATAAAATGAACAATAAAAAAATTTCTTCATTTGAAATAAAAAAAACATAATAAGTTTTCGTGGAGTTATGTTTATACTATTGATGGCAGAAAATATGATATTCATGGTGGCTCCACATATGATTTAAGAAAAAAAGTATTAGCTAGAGATTTACCATGGGATGATGAAAATTATCCTGAAGATAAACTTACTAAAACACAGTATGATTCCATGAAAGCCATGAAAGCAACAATTGAAAATAGCTACACTCCATATAATGAAGCAACAAAAGATTATGAAGACAGCCAAACTAGACACTGGTGGAACCCTAGTTCCAAAAAATGGGACAGGTATCGGGATAAACCTTATTGAGTGCATCCTCAATGAAAGACATGCTTAAAATTCAATATTGCCCTAGAATTAAGATTTTAAAAATAAATAAAAAATTAGGGAATTAATCATCTTTTGGAAGCTTATAAATACGTTTAATATTTCCGTTTTCATCTAATTCAATTTGAATATTGTCTCCATCACAAAGAGGTGGCAATTCTATATTGGAAATTATGGCAGGATTACTGTTTTGAGTTCTTTTTTCATATTCCCTGTAATCCTGATCGATATCTTCATCTTCCAGGTCAAAATCATCTTCATCATCAAAAAATCCCGGTTTTAACTCTTCACCGTCTTTTAAAACATCATCTTCATCAAAAAATTCGCTAATGTCTCCGTCGATTTCATCGGCATAGTCGCCTACAGTATAGGATATTGGCTGGCCGTACTTGTCATATGCCATGAATGTTTCCAAGCTATATGGCAGACATACAATCATATGAAATAAACCATTTTTAGAAAATGTTTTTAAATCTGCACCGGAAGGCTGTGCACTTGGTCCCGGATGTGAATGAACTGATCCCCAGTATTTTAAAGTGGGAGGTAACATCTCAATATGTACAACAGCTCCAACATCACAGGTTTCACCAGGCAAAAAAATCAGACTGGTAATATAGAGTATTTTATCTTTTATTTTGCCATCAAAAAAGGCTAAAAATTCATTAGGATAAGCTTTCTTAGCATAATAAATTACAGATTCAAGGACTTCCCTGTCAACTCTAACTTCCCTGAATTCATCACTGTCTGTATTAAATAATTTTGAAAGAAACCCCATAATATCACAATTAAATTATATTTATATCCTTAAAAAAGTTTTCGCTGAAAATTGGAATTTCCAAATCTGCAAATAAAAAGCTACGATAAGATACCTGGTTTTTGTTTTCCTTTTTATTGTAACCTACAATTTCTTTATCTTGTTTGTAAATAGCTATTCCCCGTTTTTTCCAATTATCTTCATCATTGAGATTAATTCCTTCTCTAAATAATAGTTCATGAATATCTGATGACTTCAATCCTTTTATTTTTTCATTAGCTACCTTATCACCATATTTTGATTTTAAAATATGGATTCCATAAGCATTTATGCAGTTTCTCCAGGCTTCATCCTGTCTCCATTTAAAATATTTATAAATATCATCGTCAATTATTGGAATAATCCTGCTGTCAAATGCAATCGGCTTGGCAATTTCCTTATTTAAATTGTATGTAAATGAACTGGCTGCAAAACTGGCTACTACTGAATTTATTTTTTCAATTCTGCCATTAAATGGAATATTATCCAAAAGAATGCTTATTTCATCTGAAAATGTGTAAATAAATACTGGAGCAAACTCATTGAATAAATCTTTAGACACTTTAACCATCAATCTTGCAAAATCTTCATCATAGGGTTTTTCAAGGTTTAAATTTTTAGCTAATGAATGGAAACTTCTCCCATCCAGCCTTAAGATAATTTTTGAGTTTACGGGAACTTTCAAATCCCCATAAACTTCATATTCCTTCATTTCCTACAATCCTACAGTAATAGATTCATTGAAACTTTTAAGTAATTTAATAGCTGAAAGTGCAGCCAGCATACTGGTTTTCGGATTTGCACTGCATGGGAAATTTTTAGTAGTTGTTTTAAACTCACCAAAGTCTCCTTTTGCAGTAATTTCATGAACATTCCTGTCTACATTCGGATCTACAATGATTTTTACATTAATATCCTGATTACAGGCCAAACTTATAGTTGCAGCTACATTGATATTAAGTGGAAATTCTTTTACTGCTTCTGATGCCTTACCTTCAAATAAAACTTCCTCTTTATCAATGTCTTTACCTAAAGATTTAGGGGATTTACGGGTAACCAAGTTAACTTCCTCTAAATTAAAATCAGCTACTGCTTTAATACCATCCAATCCTACAACTGCTCCTGAAGGAAGGTGTATTCTTGTACCTTTCTTTTTACAAATATCATTCACTTTATTGTAGAATTCCTTATCCATAAATGCGCCAATACTCATAATAATCATGTCTACACCATGAGACAATACATTTGGAGCATGTTCTTTAACTGAATCCGGAGAAGCACATTCCAAAACCAAATCAACTTTGTCCAACATATCCTCCAAATCTAAAACAGCCACACCATTAGCAAAAGATGCTAAGTTTTCTGCCCTTTCAACATCATTATCATAAAAATATTCAATATCTATATTATTATCCTCTGGAACAATGCTACTTGCTATGATATTAGCGATAGCACCGCAACCTATAATTCCCACTTTCATAAAATCACGACAAAAAAAATAATTTAATTAAAAATACAAGAAAAATAAAAAATAAATAAAAAAAGATGAAAAATTAACCTTAGAATTTTTCAAATTCTGCTTGTGCTTTAGGCTCACTTTGTTTTGGAACCTGAGCTTGTTGATTAGGAGAAATAGCTTCAGACACTGGTGGTTCATGTCTTACTTTTTTCATATCCCTTGGATTAATCAACATGATATCGCCAATAGCTTGAACTTTATCAAAATCAATAGTTAATAAATCATTTTTAAAAGATCTTACATCATGTTCCTCTTCAGGAGCTACCTGAAAACTCCTTTTCATAAGGTCCCTGAAACCTACCTGTTTTTTCTCAGGTTCAATAGCTCTTACCTGCAATTTAGAAATTGTACCTAATCTAATGTTAAGAATTACATCAGCCACTCTTCCGACATAGTGTCCTGTTACTGTATAAATATCTAATTCTTTTAAACTTGAAACTTCCACCATTTGATACACCACAATAAGTAATCTAATTCGTGTTATACTTAAAGTAAATTAATAACTTTAACTTATTTTAAATTTATTTACTTGTTAATATAAATAGTTTATGATGTAACAAATTTTTAAGCCAAATAAGCCATAAAACAAGGAAAAAATATAAGAATATATTGGAATAAATATTTTAAAGAGAATACAAAGGAGACTATAAATTGTGGGACACAAGTAAAGATTATAGAATTTTAGTAGCAAACCATGCAAGAGAACAATGTTTAAATATTATTCAGACTGCATCATTTAGAGGAAATTGGAATAAAAAATTAGCTATTGAAACAGCAAAAAATATGAATAGTGATTTTCAATCATTAAGTTACTCTTATCTTGAAGGAGACGATTTGGTTAACTCTCCAGACGTTGCATCAATAATTGAAAAAGGAGAAAAAATTGTTGAGTGTTTAGGTGGAGACGGATGGAACAAAACTTTCATAAGCAATGCTCCTAAAGAAGATAAGGAAAAAACAATGGAAAATGTAGCTAAAGTAAGATTTTTCATAGACTCTGTTTTAGGTCTTAAAGACCGTTTAGCCCTAGGTCCCATCAATGATCCGATTATCGGAATCGATATAAAAGTTGGAGAAATAATGAGTGTTACAAAACACCCCAATGCAGATTCTTTAATGATATGTAATGTTAATTTAGGAAAAAGAGCCATAACTGTAGTTACAAATGATTTAAATGTAAAAGAAGGAAACAGTGTTGGTGTTTCATTACTTCCGCCACAGTCATTTATGGAAACCACCAGTGAAGGAATGTTCCTTGGAATGGACGGAAATATCTTAAAAGAAGTTGAAGGAGAGCTTGGAGAAATGCCAAAAGGAATTCCTATGGACTCTCTTAACGAAACACGTAATCTGGTAGAAGCGTTTTTAAAATAGGCTATCTTAAATTTAATCCTATTAATTTTTCTTTAGTCATTTCTTCTACTGCATATTTTACTCCTTCTTTTCCAGTTCCACTATTTTTAAATCCTCCGAAAGGCATGTTATCGGTTCTGAATGTAGATTGTTTATTTACAAAAACCGTACCTGCCTCGATTTCATTTGCACACCTTAATCCATCTCTAAAGTTTTCAGTAAATACTCCTGCCTGAAGACCATATTCCGTATCATTAGCTACTTTAATAGCTTCATCAGTTGATTTTACTTTTATAATCGGTGCAACTGGACCGAATGTTTCATTTACAACAACATCCATATCCGGAGTGACATTATCCAGTACTGTAGCTTCGTAAAATGCACCGTCTCTTTTTCCACCAGTCAGTATTTTGGCACCTGCCTTAACTGCATTATTAACTGTTTCTTCAACCATGCGAGCAGCATCTTCATCAATAAGTGTTCCCAATACTGTGTTTTTATCCATAGGATCACCCATTTTGATTTTTTTAGTTTCCCTAACCAATTTTTGCGTAAACTCATCAGCTATTGACTCATCAACAATAATCCTTTTAACGCCCATACATACCTGTCCGGCATTTAAATAAGCACCATTCATTACTCCGTTAACAGCCCTGTCAATGTCCGCATCCTTTAGAACAACAAGAGGATCATTACCTCCCAATTCCAAAGTAACTTTTTTCATTCCTGCTCTTGAAGCTATAAGCAGTCCGGTAGCTACACTTCCAGTAAATGAAATTTTATCTACTTTAGGAGATGTTACCAGTGCATCACCTACTTCTGAACCATATCCTGTTACAGTATTGATAACACCATCTGGAAACTCCTCATTTACAAGTTCTGCAAATTTCATAACTGTCAATGGTGCATTTATTGGAGGTTTTATAATTACAGTATTTTTACATGCAATAGCAGGAGCTATTTTATGAATTGATAAATTTAGGGGATAATTAAATGGAGTTATAGCTGCTACAACACCTAATGGAACCCTCTGAGTAAATGCAAAAAAACCTTTACCGTTTATCCCCCCATCCAGCGGAACTGTTTCACCATAAATTCTTTTAGCTTCTTCTGCTGAAAGTTTTAATGTTTCAATTGAACGGTTAACTTCAACAACAGACTCATTAATAGGTTTACCTACTTCTTTTGTAAGCAATTCAGCCAATTCATCTTTGTTATCTTTTAATTTTTCGTAAACTGCATATAATTTATTTGAAATTTTAAATGCAGACATTTCCTGAATAGAATCTTTAGCATTAACTGCAGCATCAATAGCCAAATCCACATTATTTAAATGGGAAACAGGAACTGTATCTATAATTTCCCCATTGTATGGATTTTTAACTTCCGCCAAATCATCAGCTGAAATATGTTTACCATTTATTAACATATCCATTTTATCACCTTATTTAATTATATTAAAAAAACATATATTTAAAGTAATTAACTGAACAAATATTAATATTATGGAAACTGCTAGATTTGAAACATTTGCTGATGCAATAATTGCAATAGCTATGACTGTACTTGTTCTAAAACTGCCCCAGCCAGAAAGTGCAACAATTGCTGCTTTTTGGGCATTGAAAACTTATTATCTTGCTTATTTCATCAGTTTTTTAACATTGTTCAACATATGGTACAGCAACCACAACCTATTCCAGATTGTAGAAAATATTGACAATACTGCAGTAATACTGAATGGAATCCTGATTTTTGAAATAACATTGATCCCCTATTTTACATTATGGTTAACACAGGATGCATATTCAATAGCTAGTGAAACCAGCTTTGGATTACTGTTTATTGGAATAAATATTGCATGTAACTTATCAGTTAGGGCTGTTCATAAAAGCGACCCCTATAATGACAAATTAATAAAAGCAGATTATGACAATCTATATGCATTAATCCCATTAACTGTAATTCTGATTGGTTTTGTATTAACTTACAGTGTTTTTATTCCCGGAATTTATATCAGCTGTTTAATTGCAGTTATAATGTGGATAGCTATAGCCAGAATACATAGAAAAGGTGTTGAAAAATGGAAAGTGAAAGATTTGAAGCATTAATTGATGCAATTCTTGCAATCATAATAACAATAATTGTTTTAGAAATTCCAACACCTGCAAACGGCAGCTGGCAAGCTTTAGGAGAACTGCATCTGGAATTTATTGTTTATTTAATCAGTTTCATAGTTTGTTTTAACTACTGGAACTATCACAACAACTTATTCAGCATCGTAAACTATATTGATTATAAAGTCATCTGGTCAAGTGGACTTTCAATATTTATATTGTCCCTGCTTCCTTATCTGACAAGTTTTGTAGCTAATAACTTCCATTCATTCTTTGCTCAGTCAATATATGGACTGGATTTCCTATTAGTTAATTTAATTTACATCTATACCTCAGAAAGTTTAAAAAATGCAGATAAAGGGAATATTGCTCTGCAAGTAGCGCTAGATAAGAATTATGAATTTATAGCAACAATAGTTACCATCATAATCGGATATGTAATTGGTTATTTCTTCTATCCTCCAGCAATAATTGCTTCCTGTTTAGTTGCAATAATTATCATATGGTCCATGCCATACATAACTAAGTAAAATATTTTGATAAAGAATCTAACTTATTATTAAAGTTAGAAACTTCTTCACCTTTAATTTCACCGGACAGGCCAGTGATATAATTCCTGTAAAACATTAAAGTCAGTAAAACAACTACTATAATCCCGCCAATCAATAAAATAAATTCTGCTGAAGTCTGACCTTTATTATCCAACATATTATCACCTAACTTAAAAACATAGCACCTGCAAAATTGGAAATCAGATAAAATATCCCATAAGAAACCAGAGCCAACGGTACAGAAAACTTGATTCCCTTTTTAACATCCCCATACATTATTATGCTTATTATCAAACCAACCAAAACCGAATGAATTACCAGATAAATCTGTCCTGCAAATGGTGCTGCCAAAATTAACTGTGTCTGCTTCCCAAAGCTTTGCATAAACTGGGAGTAAACACTAACCATCCCTAAAGCAAAAGGACTGGCTATTACTGCAGAAATTATTAAAAACATAACTGCCATCATAACAGAAGATTTTCTTTCGCGTTTTAGAGCCAGCATATCCCTTAAATTATTTGAAACATCAAAAATGACATTGGCAATACTTGATCCGCTTTTACGGCTTCCCAATATTATTGTAAAAATCCTCTCAAGTTCTTTTGACTTTAATCTTTGAGCCATAGCCATCCATGCATCATCAAAGTTTCGCCCAACTTTAATCTCAGCAATTGCCCGCCTTGTTTCATCATATAAAGGCCCTTCACCATATTTGGACATATCTTCCATTGCATTTTCAAAACTTAAACCAACTTTTAACATAGCTGAAAGCTGTCTTAAAAAGTCAGGAGCTGATTTTTCAATTTCTGCTGCCCTTTTTTCCTGTTTTATAAAAACATAAGTGGCAACAAAAGGAATGATTAACAAAGGTAAAAATAAAGATAAATCAGAAATTTTAAAAAATACAATGAATATTCCAATTACAATATCTGCAAATAAAATAAAAAATATTAAAATAGCTAAAAATTTAGATGCAACTATCCCAATGTCCCCGCTTAGCAAAAATTCCTGGACTTTGAATAATTGCTCTTCAGAAAGTTTATTTTCTAAAAATAAAGATAATGAATAAATAATTTTAGATTCCATAGATTAAAATACAACTTTAAAATATATAAAATCTCAGTTGTAAATTAAATCAATTTTTGAAAACTTATTCAATAATTAAAGGTAAATCACCAATTATTCTTCCTTTATTTTTTTCAATAGCTATTGTATCTTCAAGTCTGACACCAAAATTATCTTCCAGATAAATTCCTGGTTCAACTGTAATAACCATGCCCTTCTCAATTACTGTTTTGTCCTTAGTTGAAAATGTAGGTATTTCATGAATATCCAAACCTACACTATGGCCTGTTGAGTGAATGTAATTATCACCATAACCATATTCACTTATAATATCACGAGCCACATTATCAATTTCACAGCATTTAAGACCCGGTTTAATTGCTTTTATAGCCTTATCATGAGCTTCTGCTACAATATCACAAATTTCATTTTGTTTTTCTGTATACACAATAGTTCTTGTATTATCTGAACAGTACCCATGATATTTTGCTCCCCAGTCAATCAATATTGGTTTTTCCAACTGTTTATCCTGAGGTGTTGCATGAGGCAGACTTGAATTTGAACCGCTTGTTACAATAGTATCAAAAGAACTGCCATTCGCACCATATTTTCTCATTAAGTTGTCCAATTCCAGAGCAACAATATTTTCAGGATTTGTATTGTTTAAAATATCCAAATCAACAAATGCTTTTTGAGCAATCTGTGTTGCTTTTTGGATTTTATCTATTTCATCAGCTGTTTTAATTTGTCTTTGAGCATCAATAAATGTTTCAGATTTTATATTGAAAGAATCTTTGAATTTTTCATATGTACTGTAAACCAAACTCGGTTCAATAGCCAAATTGGAAATTCCTTCCTTTTTAAGCTCTCCAAGCATGTCTGAAAATGAAGTAAATTCTTTAACTTCAATTGTTGATGTTTTATTAGCTATCTCCATATCCATTTTTGATACATAAATAATTGGATCTTCTTTTATAACACAAAAAGCAAAACTAGTAGGTCTGTAATTTGAAATATAGTGAATATTTGTAAATTGTGCAAGCAAATAACCCTGATACTCCTTTTTTTCCATGTCTTTTAAAATATTGTTAATATGAAATTCATTTATTTCCATTTTTACACCTTTCATCAATAAACATTATATTTTTCTGGTTTTAATATCTTTCAAAATATTGGAACAACAGTTATATATAATTTTTATTTTAAAATTATTAAATAGCATTTAATCTAAACACAGAATAAAATATTAATGAAAAAAAGATTATTTTTATTTCATGCTTCAGTTAATAAAATTAGCGAAACTGCAGCAATATATTGGACGGGCAGATTAATGCTTAACTGTTTATCAAATGACATAATAAGAAAACTTACTTGAAAACATTTTATAAAGCAATGACTGATACTAGTGAAGGTTATGTATCTAGTTTTACAGGATTTCCTTTACCATAGGTGATTCTATGTTAAAATTATTTAATTTATTTAATATTGATGAGAAATATTTTGCAGATAAAAAAACCGTGAAAAAAAGATTTATAAAAGTATTTGGAGGATTTTTATTAATAGCAACTGCAATATCACCATTTACATGGATAGGATTTTTATTTTTCTTATTATTATTGTTTGCATTAGGAGGAATATTTCTAATAGAATATTATAGTGATGAATTAGATAAAAAATATAAATTATACAACTTTAACAATTTTAGAGGATATTCTTATCAAATATTTGCATTTACTATTTTAGGATTTTCAACCACATCTTTATCTGTGCTTATGATGTGTTTGTGTGCTGGAGCAACTGTTATGAAATCCGTATTACTAGCAATAATATTTGCACTGCCATTTTTAGGAATCGGCCTTAAATTTAAAACATTTAACGATTCCAGCCTAGAAGAAAATGGGGAAATAGTTTATGATGCAGGTTATGAACCTAACTACTATTGGCCAGTACTATCTATCTGCTGCTATTTAGGATACACACAAGGACTCTACGAAACATCCCCAATAAACATAGCAGGATTACTGATATCCACAACAGCATGCTTCATATGGCTAATATACCCAAACAAAATCAACAAATATTTGCCATTTGAAAACAGAACCAAAAAAGGAGAAGCAATATATTTAGCAATAGCATTAATCATATTCTTCATACTACTCCACCAATTTACTACAATCCCATTTACAGAAATTTTAGGAATTACAAATTAAAAAAAATAACTATTAATCAACAAATCATGATAAAAATATGAATATGTTTAAAATAATAACAATTAAATAACAACTATTAATATAACTCATTGAAGAATTAGATAAAAATTATAATATGTTTATTTAAAATTATTAACATAGTACTTTATATTTATTACTATTGTGAAGTACTTTTATTAAAATAAAATGATGTGAAATTAATGAATAAAAATATATTAATTTTAAGTTTTATTATGTTTTTTATTTTCATTTCTGGTGTTTCAGGTAGTGAAATTAATGAAACCCTCCAAAACACAGAAAACGAAAATAATTACAATATAACTTATAATTATGAAAATGAAATCAAAATTAATAATAATACAGATTACAATTTAAACCAAGACTTTCAAAAAGTTACAAATAAATTCATCACATACACAAATAACACAAATGTAGCTTTTAAAGATATTTCAAATCAAAATAATTTTATCAATGATGATAACTGTTTTGATATAATTTTAAACAAAAATTTAAAGAATAATAGCAATTATGGACTATACTACAACACAGATACACTAATAAACAACTCATATTTAATTGTTAATGAGATTCAAAGTAACAACAATCAAGAAAATAGTGTTCTAACTGGACATAATACTATTCTTTTTTATAAAAATGGAAAATATTCCATCCATTTAAAAGACACCTACGGCAATCCTTTAAATAACGAAAGGATTATTTTTAACATAAATGGTGTAAGTTATAATCGTGTGACAGACAATAATGGTTATGCTTACTTGAATATTAATTTACGGCCAGGAAATTATACAATTACAACATTATTTGCAGGAAGCAACCAATATAAATCATCCACACTAATAAATAACATATACGTTATTTCAACCATCTATAGCACCAATCTTATTAAATCATACAAAAATGATTCACAATTTACTGCAATGGTATTTGATGGAAATGGTAATCGTTTAAAAAATTCTGTTGTCACATTCAATATTAATGGAGTATTTTACAATAAGACTACTGATAAAACTGGTGTTGCACAACTAAATATTAATCTTGACCCTGGAAAATATATAATTACAATCACAAATAACAATGACAAACTCTCAGAGTCATATAACATTACAGTATTAAAACAAGATATTATAATAAAATATGATAACTTTGTTATCAATCGAAAAGGAGAATACTTCATAACAAAAGTAACTGACCCATCAGGAAAACCATTAACTAATTTTAATATAAATATTATTGCAAATGGTGTTTCATATACCAAAACAAGTGACACCCAAGGTATTGCAAAATTAAAAATTAATTTTGAAACTGGAAATTATAATATTTACTGCACATTCCCTGGAACATATCACTACAACAGTTTTAACGGACCCAATAAAATTATAACAATGCTTCCCACATCTACAAAACTAAATGTAAACTTAAATACAAACAATACAATTTTTAGAGACAAAGGACACTCATTTAATGCCGTTTTAAAAGACAACAATGGTTTACCCATGTCTGGAAAAACAATCATATTCAAAATAAACGGTATTTCTTACTCTAAAACAACTGATGAAAATGGAATTGCAAAACAAAACATAAATTTAAACCCCGGACAATATTCAATATCAACAACATACTCTGACTCAACCTATTATAATTCAATTACAAAAAATAACATTATCAAAATGAATTTAACACCAAATATGGTTTATTCCGTAGACATTCCCATGTATTTTAATGTAAGTGGAGTTGATTATGTTACTGGTCATTATTTACCAGGATATGTTGCCAAACCGGGAATTGGTGATGGAATAGTTAAAGTATATCAAACTAGAGAGATTATTATTAACACCAAACAACCCCACGCTTTTGCATATGGACATTATAGTTACATATATGATGAAAATCATACAAAACTCAATACCCATGATGTTTACTTTATTTCAAAAGATGGGCAAAAAACAAAAGTTAATGATAGTTATAATCCAACAGAACAAGGCATATTAATTAAAACTGAAAAAGATTTTATTAAATTTTATTATTATGATACATTGAATAAACAAGATATTAATCAATTTAGTACATTATATCATTCTTTTTTAGAAACAAATTATGAAGTCCAATTATTAACATTTATTAAAAATCTAAAAACCTGGGGAAATATATTATATACAACTTCCAAATATAACGATGATTTAGGGCTTAAATTAGAACTTTCCGGAGGCAAATCAACTTTTAATGGAATCCCATTAGGAAGTGCAACTTACAATCAACTTTTATATGGTGATCTTAATAAATTAAAATATACTAATACTAACACATCATTACAATATGATAATAATACATCAAAAATTATTAAAAACCCCTATTTTGAGTATATGTTGACTAAATTTAAAGTAGATGATGAAATAATTAAAAAAGTAGAACCTATAAGTCCTTACTGGAGTGACCCTCAAGCAAGATTTAGTACAATGCAAACTTATGCAATAACTGATAAAAAAATATCTAATGAAGATATTAAGCATTGGTTAAACATAAACAATCATGCTCCAGGACCTCTAAAAGCATCATATGGAACATTCTTAACTGGATTGATGACATTGTATATGCATGATAATTTAGCAAATGAAAAAGACAAAATTTACAATTTAACTTGGGTGCGTAATAAAAGTACTGTTGTAATGACTGGTATTATGAGTGGTGGAATGAATGGTGGAACAAGTTATATTCATACCCCCAATCCTAGTATGAATATGGAAGTATCCTGCAACAATGATAAAAATATTAAAAATTTCAGGTTTGAATGTTCAATCATACTTAGCGAAATAGAAAACATAGCATTAGAACTAAGTAATTTAAACTCAATTGGATCATTATCTTCCATAACTACACATATCTTAAGTGGAGATTGGTTTAGTGTAGAACAAAAAAATGGATCATTATATCTTGATTTAAAAGATTACAGTGATAAATTAATAATAAATCAATCTACAGGAATTGTTTATGTTACCACAGAACTAAATGGATTCTTTTATAAAGGAGCATTATCTTCTGACTATTCCTACTGTTTCTGTGATGAATTAACCAACAATATACATAACAACTCCAAAAAAGTTTATGAAATATATGTGGTGAATAATTCCCAAACAAACATCAATAATAGATTTAATGATGATGGAAACAGTTTCACAATTACAGAAGAACAATGGGAAGCATTTAAATTTGCTACAGGTGTTGGAGGAGACATATTAATAGATGCTTCAGCAATGTGCATAACAACAATGGTAAGATGTCCAGCTACAGCAGAATTTTTACTAATGCCCACAATAGTTATAACCACTTCAGGCATTTTACTTAATTGTTTATCAAATGACATAATAAGAAAACCTACCTTGAAAACATTTTATAAAGCAATGACTGATACTAGTGAAGGATATGTATCTAGTTTTACAGGTGTGCCTATACCATAGGTGATTTTAATGACAAACCTATTTAATTTATTCAAATTAGATCCCAATAGAAAGTATTTTCCAAAAAAAGAAGATATTAAAAAAAGAGCAATCAAAAGTTATGGAATAATCCTATTTTTAGCAATAGCTACATCTAGCATCACATGGCTAGGATTTTTCTGTTTTCTTTTTTTTGTATTTGGAACATGTGGAGTATGGATTGTGGAGTATTATGGTGACGAATTAGATGAAAAATATGGATTGTACAACTTCACTAATTTCAGAGGATTTTCTCTCCAAATTTTCTCATTCATGCTTCTAGGAGCATCAACCACATCTTTATCTGTGCTTATGATGTGTTTGTGTGCTGGAGCAACTGTTATGAAATCCGTATTACTAGCAATAATATTTGCACTGCCATTTTTAGGAATCGGCCTTAAATTTAAAACATTTAACGATTCCAGCCTAGAAGAAAATGGGGAAATAGTTTATGATGCAGGTTATGAACCTAACTACTATTGGCCAGTACTATCTATCTGCTGCTATTTAGGATACACACAAGGACTCTACGAAACATCCCCAATAAACATAGCAGGATTACTGATATCCACAACAGCATGCTTCATATGGCTAATATACCCAAACAAAATCAACAAATATTTGCCATTTGAAAACAGAACCAAAAAAGGAGAAGCAATATATTTAGCAATAGCATTAATCATATTCTTCATACTACTCCACCAATTTACTACAATCCCATTTACAGAAATTTTAGGAATTACAAATTAAAAAGGAGGAAAAAATGAATGCAAAACAAACAATAGCTATCATTATCCCAATAGCTATTTTTATTATTAAAAAATATATCAGTCTTTATATAACTATTCCAGTTTTAATAGCTGGATGTATCATAACATATTATTTATACACAAAATCTGATGAAGATAAATACTTAAGAGGTGCTCTTTCACTGTACTGCTTAAATTTCTTCCTTATCATACTTGGTATTGTGCTATATTATATGCTATAAAAAGCAATTTACTGAAAAAATTTTTATATATAAAATTAGATATGTAAAAACCATGTTTAAATTTACAAGCAATGAAGTGAGAGACTTAATAATTTCATTTTTCGTTATCTCACTTTCTTTTTCAATATTGTATACAGGCAGAGATTTCTCTGCAATGTACTTTATATTACCTATTGTAATGGTAGGTGTAGGTTTAGGATTTATTCTCCACGAACTTGGACATAAATTCAGTGCAATGCATTTTGGTTACTGGTCTGAATATCAGCTCTGGCCGGTTGGTTTGATTATTGCTTTAGCCAGTTCCTTTTGCGGAATTGTATTTGCAGCTCCTGGAGCAGTTTATACTTATGCAAATTTCTTAGATGACAGAACCAATGGTATCATATCTATAGCAGGACCTATAGTCAATATTGTACTTGCTATTGTATTCCTATTGATAGCTACTGTAGTTTATCCTATGGCATTTTTCAATCCAACAATGCAAATCATATTCCTTGTCTGTTCACTCGGATTTACTATTAACAGCTATTTAGCTACATTTAACCTGATTCCTATTTGGAATTTAGACGGCAGCAAAGTACTCAGATGGAATGGATTAATCTGGATTGTTACAATTGCTATTTCAGGAATTATGACTTATCTTTCCATGACAGTAGGTGTTGAAGGTATAATAAAGATTTTAATAGGATAATAGACAATGGAAAATCAAGAAATAACATTTTTTAAAGGAACACACAGGATAATCCCCCCTTCAAAAACAATCGAAAACAATGAAAGCAAAATAAAAACAGCCGGAATAACCCGTATAACTGAAATAACACATCTGGACAGAATTGGAATTCCTGTTTTTTCAGCTATTAGACCTACTGCTCAGGATGGTGGAATAAGCATCTATGGAGGTAAAGGAATTACACCTGAACATGCTAAAGCTTCAGCTATGATGGAAGGTTTTGAGAGATACTCTGCTGAAAAGCAGGACACAGATGAAACTGTTATTGCAGGTTTAAATGAAATAGAAGGAAAATATATTGATCCGATTTCGCTAAATCTGCCAAAAGATTTCAGTAAAGATTTACTCGACACAATGAATTTGGAATGGAGCATCTCAAAGGATTTAATATCTGGAGAGAATTATTATATCCCATCCAATGCAATTTATCATCCGTATGTTCCTGAAAATAATGTTCAGAGTCTATTTAAAGGAAACACTAATGGTTTGGCTTCAGGAAATATTTTAGAAGAAGCAATTTTACATGGAATTTTTGAAGTTATCGAAAGAGACGCATGGAGTATTTTTGAGCTTACCCATAAAAATTCAAAACAGATTGACCTTGAAAGCATTGATAGCGAAAATATTAATCAGGTTCTTAACAAATACCATGAAAATGGAATTAACATTAAGCTAATGGACTTAACAGCAGATGTTGGTGTTCCCACAATAGCCGCATCTGCAGATGATACTGTTTTAAAAGATGCTGGATTATTGTCCTTAGGTATTGGAACTCATCTTAATCCGGAAATAGCTGTTTTGCGTGCTCTTACTGAAGTGGCTCAAAGCAGAGCAACACAAATTCAGGGTGCTCGTGAAGATACTGTAAGGGCGGATTTTGCACGAAAAGCAGGTTATGAACGTATGAAAAGAATCAATAAATGTTATTTTGAAGATGAAGAAGACAAAATATCTTTCAGAGATATTGAAGATAAAAGTACCAATTCCATAACCCGAGACATTGAAATTGTTAAAGATGAATTAATGAAAAATGGGCTGGACAAAATATTGTATAATGATTTAACACGCCCTGAACTTGGAGTAAGTGTGGTCCGTATTGTAATTCCGACAATGGAACTTTATTCCATAGACAACACCCGTGCTGGAGACCGCTGCTTAAAATTTTAGATTTATATGGTTAAAATAATAATTTATACCGGATTATCACTTTCCTTTGATGAAGCAAAAGAAATATTGGATAGCCACGACGATGTTGAAGTTATCTATAAAAGACCAATCAAACGTGGAGATATCGGACTGGCCATCAATGAACATCCGGACATTATTGGAATAATTGATGGTGTTTTTCATCAAAATTCGGCAGTTGCACATAGGGAAATCCTAAAAGCAATTGATGAAGGAATAACTGTTGTTGGAGCATCCAGTATGGGGGCTTTAAGAGCTTCCGAACTGGATACTTTAGGTATGAAAGGAATCGGTTATGTTTATGAACAGTATGCAACAGGTAAGGTAACTTCTGACGATGATGTTGCAGTTATGCTTGACAGTGAAACTTTAGAGCAATTATCCGAACCTTTAATTAATATGGAATATACATTTACAAAAGCAGTAAAAGAAAATATCATTACTGAAGATGAAAAGGATGAATTGCTTTCTATTGCCAAATCCACATTCTATCCAAAAAGGAATTATGCACAAACATTAAATAGTTCAAAATTAGATGATAATACAAAGGACCGATTAGTTACCTTTATTCGATTTTGCGAGGATATTAAAAAAGAAGATGCAAAATCTTTAATAAGGTATATAACACATGTGATAAAATGAATTTGGATGAAAAAATTGAAAAAGTAGAAAACACTATTAAAAATCGCAAAATAGCAATAGCTTTTTCTGGAGGTGCAGACAGCACATTACTTGCCTATCTTGCATCCAAAGTTAGTGACAAACCAATAGCTATAACTATTGACAATCACATCTTTCCTACTGGTTTTATTAAACATTGCAAAAAAACTGCCAAAGAATTTGGAATAAAGCACAAAGTTATTGATTTGAATTTCTACGAATACGAAAATTTACTCTCCAATAAATCAGACAGATGCTTTGTATGCAGAGATTTAATGTATGGAAATATTAAAAAGTATGCCACAGACAATGGTTATGAATCTGTTCTAGACGGAAATAATATAAGTGATCTGGTTTTGGACAGGCCAGGAATACTAATTACATATAAAAACAATATTGAAAGTCCATTTATTCATGCCAAATTAACTTCCAAAGAGATTCATGAATACTTAAACAAACACAATATCCCCTTTTCAAGATCAACCACCTGTCTTGGAACCAGACTACCTACCAACACCAAAATGACTCCGGAAAATATTAAACAGGTCAGTGAGAGCGAAGATTTTATTTATGAAAAAACAAACTGCGAAATCGTAAAAGTTCGCAACAATAATGGGCTTGCCCTATGTGAAGTTGATGACTTAAATAAAATATTAAATGAAAACACATTAAAACAAATCAAAGACAAATTAAAATCAATAGGTTTTAAAAAAGTAGCTTTAAATTTATCAGAAATTGATGATGACGAAAGCATTACTATTGACTACTCAAAGGGTGCTTTTGAATATCAGCTCCCATACACAATAGACATTGAAAATACGAAAAATCAGCTGAAAGACAAATCAATTTCAAGTGATTCCAAAAAAATACTTATTGAAAATCAGGAAATCCATGAAAACGGATTAATTAAAGGGAGTAATTTCAAATCAAAAGAAGAATGTTTAGATAAATTTATGGAATTATTACCAGATATACGAAGAAATGTATAAAATTATTTATTTTTCATTTCTTCATATTTCTTTAAAACAATATCCGGCGTTTCTATCTTTTTATCAAAGCTTTCATTAAATTTAAAGTCTGTTAGTTCAGAATTATCAGTGTTTCTAAAACCCTGAAGAATTAATTGTTTTCCATCAATTTTAAAGCCAATACCATCAGCTTCAACTTCAATCAAATTAATTTCTATTTCAGATGCATCTTCAAGTTTTGCATCTGCCTTAACTTCATATTTTAAATTTAAGTTTTTATGAGGCATTAGCTCATTAATGGTTCTTTTTATAACAGATTCAAAAAGTTCTAAAAATTTTACAACAGGAGGGAAATCATTGGCCCAGTAATAAGCAAGTACTGAATTCAAGACAATTTCATGTTCAACATAATCATCTTTAAGTCTTGCTCTAACACCAACAGAATTCCCATCCATAACTTTTATTACCAAAACTGGATTAAGAGCCATATACACCACACTTAATCCACTAAAGCTTTAATTAAATCACTAGCTCTTACAAGCCCTATTAACTCTCCTTCCACACCAATAACTGGAATTTGTTCAATATTTAATGTTTTCATTTTTTTAGCACAGTCAGATGCTTTAGTTTTAGAATTAACTACTTCAACTTTATGTGTACCAACATCTTCAACAAGCTTGTCAGTGAATTTTAAACAATTTTTCTCAATATATAAAACAGAAGTACTGTCCCAGGACCATTTATCTCCTTCGGTTCCTACTGTAGAACTGTGTTCACTACGTTCTGAGATAATTTCTGATTCTTCAATAAAATCAGTTTCAGTTAAAATACCCACTAATTTAGCAGAATCATTTAAAGCTAAAACAGATTTAAGACCGAACTGTTTCATAGTTTCAAATGCAACATTTAGAGGAGTTTTATACCATGTTGTTGGAACTGTAGTAATCATGAAATTTTCAACAGGATCATCACTTTCAAGTTTAATTAATGCATTGGATACCAAATCAAAGGAAGTGATAATACCTACCAAATCACCATTATCATCAACAACAGGAACTCTCCTAACATTATTATCAATCATTTTTTTAGCTACATCCTTAACATCATCATCAGGACTTGCAGTAACCAAATCAGTACTCATTAAAATAGCTATTTGTTCTTCATCAGGATTGACAATTAAATCTGAACGAGTTATTAATCCCACTAGCTGTTTAGTGTCACCTTTAACAACAGGAAGAACCGCTTTATCTTCTTTCCTCATTAAGTCTAAAACTTTTTCACGGTTTCCAGGAACTGAAACACTAACAACATTTTTAGACATAGCTCTTTTTACTAACATGATAAACACCTTAAAATAGTTTATTAAAAATATAAAAAAAGGGAATGTTGAAAAATTAGTGAATAACCAACACCGCACATTTAGCAGCGTTAACTACTTTTTCAGCAACACTACCCATTATAAATCTGTCAAATCCGGATTTACCAGAACTACCAATAACAATCAAATCAATGTCTTCTTCTTTAGCTACTTCCAAGATAGTTTTAGCCGGTGAACCTTCCCTAATAATTCCATGGAATTTTATACCTGAAGTTTCATCCATTTCTTCAAATTCTTTTATATTATCTTCAGAACGTTGCTTGAGTAATTGGTTTAATTGATATACCTCATCATCTAATGGAAGCCCGTTAACAAAATTATTTTCAGTAACACTAAGCGCATAAATATCAGCACCAGTAGTTTTAGCTAAAAATAATGCATGTTTTTCAGCTTTTTGAGCAAATTCTGACCCATCAGTTGGGACTAATATTTTTTTGTACATGTTTCCATCTCCCAAGTAATTTGACTTTATGTTTTATTTATATCAAACATTTTTAATATGAATATCTCTGTTCATAATATATAATATATCTTTCGTTCCACAACGATTTATAATATTTAAATAAGGATTTTTTGAATATTTTTTAGAAATAAATAAGTTTGCTTCCTGATTAACATCAATAACCGGCTTTTCAATATATCGGTTAATCTCAAAATTACAGATATTGGTTGTTGCAGTTTTCAATAAATCTTTAGGATTCAAGTAATTTTTGTAATAAACAGACATTATCTTTAAGCTGAATTCCAATTCCCTAAACAAATTAGGTGAATTCAACATTAAATTGTCGCTGCCCAGCAGGGGTTTGATTCCTTTAGAAAACATCTCATTTAAAGGAGCCACACCAACATTTAAAGTGGCATTAGCTCTTGGACAAACAACAACATTTGAATTTTTAATCAATTCCAAATCATTATTTCTCGGATTTGTACAGTGAACCAGCTGATCAAAATCAGCATCCACTCCCCTTTGAATTTCAGTTTTATTGAAATCCCTTAAGGAATCGTCCTGAAGATGCATTGATTCAGCTACATGAATTGAAGATATTTTACCTGCTTTCCTACATTCAGAAGTTATTAAACTAGCTACTTCATCACTAATCTCGCCAAATCCGCTTAATGCAATACCGTCAGCCAATTTTAAAAGTTTGCGAATAGCTATTTTAACTTTTCTCAAATCAGGATTTTGGCCATAGAAACTATCGTCACGGCCAAGAATAACAGGAGTTACAGGTAAATTTTTAGAAGCCTTTCTTAAAAGCTCAACACCTTTAATTCCACCTTCCCGATAATCAATAAAATGAGTTGTCCCCGATTCGAACATATCCCACATTGACTTTTTCATAGCATCAATTATTTCGCCGTCTTCAGCATTAGCCAGTGCTTTATGTTTAACGCCATTTGGAGGTTTGACCATTTCCCCCAATGATAATCCGTAACCTTCATCCTTAATTATGGAATCTCCAATATGAGTGTGGCCATTTAAGAAAGTTGGACAGACAATTGAATCTGTGGCATCTATAATTTTACCTTCACAGACATCTTTAGCCATTTCTATAATTTTGCCATCATCAATGACAATGTTTTCACGAACTGGAGTTAAATCCTGTCCCTTTAATACAATCCCATCTTTAATTGTTAACATTAAAAAAAAGTTTTCTAATTTGTTTTATATATAGATTACCTATTGAATGGAAAGTTTTATAAAAATATAAGAAAATATATTATTCTGGCGAAGGGCTATATTTTAATTAATATAAATACAACCTCAATTAACTTCAAAAAAGAAATTAGAACACTTTTTATACCTCCCAAAATATGGCCTTTACGCCTTTCTTTAAGCATAATAGGAATGATTACTATTAACTCACAAGAAATAAGATATTTTTACAGAAATATTGTAAAATCCGGAAATGTGTATCGGATAAAATATAATAATAAAGACTATGGTGAGTTTAAAAAGTTATCTGATGCTTTATATGAAAGAGACGCTCTTTTTTACTGTAATTTTGATTATGATTTGCTTGTTGAATCAGATTTAGAAAATAAATACGAAAATATGAAATTGCCTCCTTTTCCTGAAAAAAGACCCAAAGGCCGAATCAAAGGAAGCAAAATAAATAAAGAGGAAAGAGAAGGTAAAATTCATTTTGACCATAAAAAACGGGAATTTTTTGTACAGAAAGGAGAAACTATTTTTGGATACTATAAAAGTATGACTGAAGCTTATTACTATAAAAAAAAGCTGATGGATAATAACTGGGATATGAATGCTCTAAAAACAATGATTAGCTTAAGAATAGACATTAATAAAAAATTAGACTTAAATAAGGAATATTCTGTTAAATTAAATTATTGTCCCAAATGTAGGCGTAAATTAAAAAATAAAGAAAAAGAATGTCCATATTGTGGAATAGACATTAAAGATTATTTATATAATAATTAACATTATTCTCCATCAATATGCTCATTTAAAGATTTTACTGTAATTTCATTATTTTGAACAGCTTCAATAGCATTTAAAGCAGCTCTAGCTCCAGACAAGGTAGTAACATAAGGTATACCAAGTTCAATAGCTAAACGTCTGATTATATATCCGTCCTGAGCAGACTGTTTACCTTCTGAAGTGTTGATAATCAGGTCAATTTCCTTGTTTAAAATTGCATCCCTGATGTTTGGAGATCCTTGAGATACTTTTTTAATTTTTTCAATGTCAACACCCTTTGCCGCATCAGCAGTTCCGCTAGTTGCTGCAAGTTCAAAACCTAAATTAGCTGCTTTTTCAGCAATTGGACGGATTTTCTTTTTATCCTGTTCTTTTACGCTGATAAAGATTTTACCTTCTTTTGGTAAATCCATACCTGCAGCAAGCTGGGATTTGTAAAATGCCATTCCAAAGTTTTCATCTACACCAATACTTTCACCAGTGGATTTCATTTCAGGTCCAAGTACTGTATCTGATTCCGGAAGTTTTAAGAATGGGAAAACAGATTCTTTTACAGCAACATGATCTATTTTTATTTCTTTAGTTAAATTAAAGTCTTTTAATTTAGCTCCAGTCATAATCCATGTAGCTACTTTAGCCAATGGCACTCCAATAGCTTTACTTACAAACGGAACTGTCCTACTTGCACGAGGATTAGCTTCAATAATGTAAACCATTTCCTCATCAAGTTTAACTGCATACTGGATATTCATTAAACCTTTAACATCCAATTCTAAAGCTAATTTAGTACTGTATTCACGAATAGTGTTGAGAATGTGTTCAGGAATAGTTTGCGGTGGAATTACACAAGCAGAATCTCCGGAGTGAACACCTGCTTCCTCAATATGTTCCATAATTCCTGCTATAAATACTTCCTCACCGTCACACAATACATCCACATCCAATTCAATAGCATCTTCAAGGAACTTGTCTACTAAAATCGGATGTTCAGGTGAGACTTTTACAGCTTCTTTCATATATTTTTCAAGCTCATTATTGTCATAAACAATTTCCATAGCCCTTCCACCAATAACATATGACGGACGTACTAAAACAGGGAAAGTAATTCTCTCTGCAATTTCACGAGCTTCTTCAAAGGAATTAGCTGTTCCATATGGTGCCTGATGAATATGCAATTTATTTAATAATTTTGCAAATAATTCCCTGTCTTCAACACCATCAATACTTTCATATGGAGTTCCCAATATTTTAACTCCAGCATTAGCTAATGGTACTGCCAAATTAATTGAAGTTTGACCACCAAATTGAACAATAACTCCATCAGGTTTTTCCTGATCAATAATACCCATCACATCTTCAAAAGTGATAGGTTCAAAGAACAGTTTATCAGAAATATCATAATCAGTACTTACAGTTTCCGGATTGTTGTTGATTAAAATAGTTTCAATTCCCTCATCTTTTAGAGCAAGTGAGGAATGTACACAACAGTAATCAAACTCAATACCCTGACCTATTCTGATAGGACCCGCACCTAAAATAACGATTTTCTTTTTATTGGATGATTTGAGCTCGTTACCTGAATCATATGTACTGTAATAATATGGTGTTTTAGCTTCAAATTCTGCAGCACAGGTATCAACCATTTTATATGACTGTTTTATATTGAATCTGTTAAGTAAGTTTCTAATGTATTCTTCAGTCTGATTAGATAGGGCGGCTAATCTTTTGTTTGAACATCCCATCTGTTTAGCTTTTCTCAGGAAGTCAGCATCGTTTAATTTTTCTTCTGTAACTTCATTTTCAAAATTAACAATGTTTCTGATTTTGTATAGGAAAAATTTGTCAATATTGGTTAATTTCTGAATCTTATTCAAATCCATTCCGTCTTTAATGGCTGAATATAACTGGAATAATCGCTCATCAGTCGGATTGGCCAAATCATCTTCAGTGTATTCAACATATTCAAATCCGTCATGACCCATATCAAGTGATCTAATAGCTTTTTGAATTGCTTCTTCAAATGTTCTACCGATTGCCATTACTTCACCGGTAGCTTTCATTTGAACTCCTATTTCACGGTTGATTCCTCTGAATTTATCAAATGGCCATCTTGGGATTTTTACAACTACATAATCAATAGCCGGTTCAAAGGAAGCAGGTGTTTCTTTAGTAATATCATTTTTAATTTCATCTAAAGTCATTCCCAAAGCTATTTTAGAAGAAATTTTAGCTATAGGATAACCTGTTGCTTTAGATGCAAGTGCACTACTTCTACTTACCCTAGGATTTACTTCAATTACCTTGTATTCTCCGGTTTCCGGATTAACTGCAAATTGAATATTACATCCTCCCTGAATACCTAAAGCTCTGATAATTTTAATAGAAGCATCTCTTAATGCCTGTGAATCCTTATCATTTAAATTTTGAGCAGGAGCTACAACAACACTTTCACCAGTGTGGATTCCCATTGGGTCTATGTTTTCCATATTACATACAATGATACAAGTGTCTTCTTTATCCCTCATTACTTCATATTCGAATTCTTTCCAACCTAAAACAGATTCATCAATAAGAACCTGGTTAATGAAACTCATATCCAATCCATGAGTAGCTATTTCAATTAATTCTTCTTCATTGTAAGCTACTCCACCACCGGTTCCTCCAAGTGTAAATGCAGGCCTTACAATTACTGGATAACCAATGTCTTTTACTGCTTCTATAGCTTCTTCAACACTTTCTACAGCATGACATTTTGGAATAGGTTCGTTAAGTTTATCCATGAAATGACCGAACAAATCACGGTCTTCCACATCTTTAATTGTCTGAATATCAGAACCTAAAACTTTAATTCCGTCAAGTAAACCTAAATCTCCAAGTCCTGTAGCGATATTTAATCCTGTTTGTCCACCCATAGTCGGTAAAATTGCATCAACATTTTCTTTTTTAATAATTTCTGAGACAATTTCAGGAGTTAATGGTTCGGTATAAACAGTATCCGCCATATCCATATCAGTTTGAATAGTAGCAGGATTACTGTTAACAAGGACAGTTTCAATTCCCTCTTCTCTTAGTGATTTACATGCTTGTGAACCAGAATAATCAAATTCTGCTGCTTGACCAATTTGAATAGGTCCAGAACCAATTATTAATACTTTTTTAATATCCTTATCAATAGGCATTTTGTAATCCTCATTAATTTTTATTATAAAATGGTAATCTTAATATTCATCCATCATTTGACTAAATTTATCAAAAACATATCTTGTATCATTTGGACCAGGTCCTGCTTCAGGATGGTACTGAATACAGTGAACAGGCAATTCCTTATGTGAAAAACCTTCAGGAGTTCCATCATTAAGATTTACTTGAGTTAAAGCTAAGTCAGTCTCATTAATAGACTCTTTATCAATAGTAAATCCGTGATTTTGAGAAGTGATATATACTTTGCCAGTATGTAAATCTTTTACCGGCTGATTTGCCCCTCTGTGTCCAAATTTCATTTTGTAAGATCTGGCTCCAAAAGATTTAGCTACTAACTGCTGACCCATACAAATTCCAAAAATAGGTAATCTTTCAGATAATTTTTGAACTGTGCTGATAGTTTCATGTACCCTATCAGGATTTCCCGGTCCTGAAGTAATCATCAAACCGTCAGGAGAGTAATCCAAAATAGTTTTATAATCAGTATCATATGGGAACAAAACAACTCCTATTCCACGTTCCAAAAAGTTGTTTATAATATTTTTCTTAACACCGCAGTCAATTAAAGCTACTTTTTTGTTGGCATCCTCATTGAAAACTTTAATTTCTTTAGTAGATACCTGCGGCACAACGTCAATATCAATAATGCTTTGTTGAGCACGTGCAAGTTCTATTAATTCACTGTCAGGAATGTCTTCAGTTGAAATAGCTGCTTTCATTGAACCTTCTTCACGAATTTTAAGAGTTAAATCACGTGTGTCGATTCCACTAATTCCAGGAGTTTCAAATTCATTTAAAAAATCATCTAAAGTTTTTTGTGATGAAAAATTAGAAACTTCTCTGCAAACTTCCCTTACAACAAAACCTTCAGCTTGAATTTTATCTGACTGATACCATTCTTCACTTACCCCATAATTTCCCTCTAAAGGATAAGTAGACATTAATATTTCTCCTTTAAAAGAAGGATCAGTTAAAGATTCAGTATAACCAACCATACCAGTTGAAAAAACAAGTTCCCCTACCTTAGTAGTTTCATAACCGAAACCATCACCTTTTAAAACTGTACCATCTTCCAAAGCTAATTTAGCCATTTTTACCATTAAATCACCATTGTAAAAAAAATAATAATCATCTATCTTTAATAATTATGATTTTTATATATTATTAAATTTATCATTTTTTAGCCCAAAATACTGCAAAAACATAATATTTATAAGGAATCCCAACATGGTCAAAACCTGTATTTTTTAAACATTCCAACTGAAAATCCACAGAGCTGGGTTTATCATAAGTTCTCCTAATTTTAGCCTCGCCATAAGCTTTCTCACTAATTTCACCAGTATGTTCATCAAGTTTTGATTTAAAATAATCTTCAACACCTTTATTAGGATTTAAAACCTGATCTGCATTGACAAAGTTTCCACCATCATTTAATAAATCATAATACTTTTCAATTAAAACTTTCTTTTCCGTTCCAGTCAAATGATGGATAGAAAGAGAAGATATGATTATATCAAACTTTGTGTTGAATTCATGAGTTATATAATCGTCACATATAAATGAAATATTATCATTTCCTTCAAATCTTTTTTCGGCCTCTTTCAGCATTTCCTCAGCCAGGTCAATAAGAACAATTTCAGCATTTGGATATTTTTCAAGTAAAAATTGAGATAAAATACCAGTTCCAGCACCCAAATCTAAAACTTTCGGATTATCTTCTTTAAAATCAATACAATCAATAGCTACTCCATAAAAATCATCAAAACATGGTATTAAAGCTCTTCTTTCACCATCATATTCTTTAGCTTTTTGGTTGAACTTATTTACAACAGACATACTTTAATCCTCTAGTATTCTTAAAGAAAAGTTTAAACTTCTGCTTGAATGAGTCAGAGCACCAAGAGAAATTATATCAATTCCCAATTTAGCATAATCCACAATATTTTCAGCAGTGATTCCTCCAGAAACTTCAATTAAAGAATTATCACGAATATTTAATTTGATTAACTCTTCTAAAACTTCTTCAACCTCTTTAGGAGACATGTTATCCAACATTACAATATCTGCTTTATTTTCAACACAATCAACAGCATCTTTTAGGGATTCGACTTCTATTTCAATTTTTTTAGAAAAGCTAACATTTTCTTTAGCTTTTAAAAGTGTTTCCAAAGGAGTTCCAACACTGGCTATGTGATTATCCTTAATCAACACCATATCATCAAGGGAGAATCTGTGTGTATCTGCACCGCCTATTTTTAATGCCTGTTTATCGAATTTTCCAATAGCCGGCAGTGTTTTACGTGTTCCTGCAATTATTACATCATACTCCTTTACCAAATTAACATGATAGTCAGCGGCACTGGCTACACCACTCATTCTCATGAGCAGATTTAGTGCAGAACGTTCAAGCAACAATATTGTCCTTGCATCACCTTTTAAACACATTAACAAATCATTTTTAGCTATTTTAGTTCCATCTTTTAAGTTAAAAATTACTTGGACATCTTTAGACTCAAACATTTCCTTAATGATATCAATACCTGCCAAAATACCTTCATCTTTAGAAATAATATGAGCAGTTACAGTTTTATCTTCATCAACTACTGCTTCAGATGTAATATCTCCAAAACCTTCATCTTCTTCAAGCATGTATTCAATTATTCTATCCAAAAAATCACCAAAATTTTAAATTATATGTTGATATATATTTTTATTATAATTAATATAAGTGATTAAATGGAAATTACATTTTTAGGAACATCTTCAGCAGTTCATTCATATACAAGAAACCACCCAGGGATAATTTTAAAAGCCTTTGGTGAAGTTATGTTGTTTGATTGCGGAGAATCCGCCCAAAGACAGCTGATATATGCAAAGATAAGTCCGATGAAAATATCCAAGATTTTCATTAGCCATTATCATGGAGATCATATATTGGGCCTTCCAGGACTTCTGCAATCCCTGAATTTCAGAGGAAGAGAAAAACCATTAACAATATATGGGCCAAAAGGTCTTAAAAAAGTTGAAAATGCAATATATTCATTAGGTTATTGCAAATTTGATTTTCCGATTGAATTTATAGAAATCAGCAGCGGAACAATACTTGAAACTGATGAATATATCATTAAATCCCAGGAAGTTATGCATAATGTAACCAATCTTGCATATTCAATAGAAGAAAAGAAAAAACCAAGATTTTTGAGAAATAAAGCTATTGAACTTGGTGTTCCCGTAGGCCCTCTTTTTGGAAAATTGCACAATGGTGAAGAAGTTGAAGTAAACGGAAAAATCATAAAGCCCGAACAGGTTCTTGGAGATGCCCGAAAAGGAATAAAAATCACATACTCCGGAGATACCAGACCATGTGAAGAAATGATTGAATTTGCAAAAAACAGTACTTTGCTAATCCATGAGTCAACATACACGCTTGAAGATGATGATAAAGCTAGAGAAAATTTCCATTCAACATCACAGGATGCTGCTACAATAGCCAAATGTTCCAACACTAAACGATTAGTATTAACTCACATCAGTACCAGATATACTGACACAGAGGATTTATTAAAGGAAGCTAAAAAAGTTTTTGAAAATGTTGAAGTTGCAGACGATTTAATGACAATAGAAATTTTAAGTGCATAATATGAATATTATAGATATGTTAGAGGACCCTGTTTCAAAAATAATCATTATTTTATTAATTATAATTACTACAAGCATTATTGTAAGACTTGTAGCTTATTTAATGAATAAAATGAAGAGATTTAAAAAAGACATTACTTTGATTTATCTTATCAGAGACATTATAAATTATATAATTTATTTCATAGCATTAATGTCCATATTGCAAATATTTGATATAAATCTGGCAGGAACATTATTAAGTTTAGGAATTGTAGGTATTGCTGTGAGTTTTGCAGCTAAAGATCTCATATCCAATTTCTTTTCAGGAATCTTGTTAATAATGGGCAGAAGTGTCAAAGTCGGAGATACTCTTGAAATCAAAGAAATGAAAGGAACAGTAGAAACAATAAGCCTCAGGTCAACAACTATCAGAGATGACAATGGAGTGTTAAGCAATATTCCAAATTCCATACTAACCAACAATACTTATTTACAATATAACAAAAAAGAAAGACACAGAGTAGATTTGATTGTTGGAATAGATTTAAATATAGACATTGAAGAATTTAAAATACATATTTTAGATTTTATAAACAGACAGGAAGGTATTTTAAAAAATCCAAAAGCTCAAGTTTTTTCAAAAGGCATTAATTTTGAAGAAAGCTCACTGAAAATATCCTTTTGGATAAAAGACTTTAATAAAAAAGAAAAATATAAGTTAATTATTACTAATGAAATTAGAAAGTATGTTAACAACAGGTGAAATAATGAGTGGGTCTTTACAAGATGAAATTAAACAATTGAAAGATGAAAAAAATGCAATAATTCTTGCACATAATTATCAGCCTAAAGAAATTCAAGAAATAGCTGATTTCCTTGGAGATTCATTAGAATTATGTATGAAAGCTGCTGAAATAGAAGATAAAGACTTAGTTATTTTCTGTGGAGTAGACTTTATGGCTGAAACTGCTTATATCTTAAATCCGGATAAAAAAATCGTAATTCCAGATTTGGAGGCAGAATGTCCTATGGCACATATGTTACCGGAAGACGAATTATTAAAAGCAAAAGAAGAACATCCTGATGCAGGAGTAATTCTTTATGTAAACAGTATTGCTGAAGCCAAACAACACGCAGACACATTATGTACTTCAGCTAATGCACTAAAAGTTACTGAAAGTTTACCTCAAGATGAAATACTCTTTGGACCTGATAACAATTTAGGCAGCAATGTAGCTAAACAAACTTCCAAAGAAATTATACCTGTTCCAAAAGGCGGACACTGTTATGTTCATAAACTATTCCATATTGAAGATGTTGAATTAAAAAGAAAACAGCACCCAGATGCAGAAATAATTTGCCATCCCGAATGTAATATGGATGTTCAGGAAGCATGTGACAAAGTCCTTTCAACTGGCGGAATGTTAAAATATATTGCTCAAAGCGACAAAAAGGAATTTGTAATTGGTACTGAAATTGATATGATTACCAGACTTGAAAGTGAAATTCCAGGTAAAAAATTATATCCTTTACTTGAAGGAGCTATCTGCAGCACTATGAAATTACATACTTTAGAAAAAGTAAGAAATGCACTTAAAAACGAAGAACCTCAAGTAACTGTTCCAAAAGAAATAGCTGAAAAATCCTTAAAAGCTACTCAACACATGTTAAAAGTATCAAAATAGCTGGAATAACTCTAGCTACTTGAAAACTTTTTTTAATCCATATCTTCTAAAAAACTAGATAAAAATATTGCCATTTCAATTTCTTCTCTTGAAATAAAATCTTCAACTTTGATTTTGGATTCTCTGCTTTGAAATGGGAAAAACTCTTTTTTAAATTTTGTTTTTAATATCAAATTATCATTTGTGATTTGTGTTTCGTCATCAAGATTATTATTTAAAAATTCCAACTGATTTTGGGATAATCCGCTTATGTTATAGCTAATAAATCCCCCATCAGCATTTTCACCATAATCTACAATCCTAACATCCATACTATCACCTGAAATTTTTCATAAATTCGGACAACTCTTCTTCAATTGTTTCAAGTTCCCGAAATCCGATATGACCCAAATTAGAATCATAAATAATCAATTCAGAATCTTCAATTAAATTATGCATTGGAATTGCATCTAAATTTGGAGGGAAATACTGGTCCTGATTTATTCCAATTATTAAAACTTTAGATCTTATTTTATTCAAATCCTTTTCAATATCATAATCCAGAGTTGCGTCATTACAATATTTAACATCAAAAATGCTGTCAAGCAATCCTTCATCTCCAAATTCATCAAATTCCACATCCAATTGACTATTCGGAATTTTATGAAGAGCTTCCTTTGAAATTCCGAAACTGTAAACCGCCTGAGTAGCCAGTCTTAGGGTTCTAACTAATGAATAAGTATTTTTTCCAGAATCATAATCCCCGTCAGTTGAAATAATCTCATCAACTAATTTTGATAAAATATAATTGCGTCCCGCTACTTTATAACCGCTTGCTCCAGAAATAATGAAATCCGCATAGTCAGGATATAGAACTGCACATGTCAAAGCTACAAAACCCCCCATGGAGTTCCCAATAATCCCCCTAACATGAGTTATTCCGAATTTGTCTTTTAAGAACTTATTTTGAAAATTAACCATATCTTCAATACTATACTTTGGAAATGAATTATTTAAATTAGTTGTTGATGGGCTACATGAACCTGGAGCACCTAATTCAGAAAGCGAAATAATAAAGAATTCATTTTTATCAAAAGGACCTCCAGTATAAGATAAAGGACATAATTTGCTAACTGAAGCATAATTTCCCAAAGAACCATGACAGTATACAATAGCATTATTAATACAACCGTTATCATCATATTTTGGAGTTCCAAAGGTCATATACTCTACAGAAACATTATTTAATACATCTCCACTTTGGAATTTGAAAGAATCCATAATATATTCTTCACGCTTTGAAATAAAATAATCATCTAAATCCATGATAATAATTTCCATAATAAAATATTTAAACTAAACTACAGTAATCTTATTTTAATGAAATATAAAATACTAGAGAACCCAAATTGTGAAGATGCTTACGGTTTAATAGAAGAAGCATTAAGAAAAAGAGCTACAATTACAATATATGCCTGCTGTAAAGTCAATTATGAGGGAAGAGCATTAAGTGAATTGAATTGGGGAGAACGTATAATCCTAATAAAACCAGACGGTTCATTTTTAATACATCAGGAAAAAAAAGTAGAGCCTGTAAATTGGCAACCTCCAAAATCCAAAACAAGAGGATATATCCAGGACAATAACTTAATTTTAGAAAGCCACAGAAGAACACCTAAAGAATTATTAACTGTTGAAATTAGAAAAGTCCAATACATAACTTATGCAAACATTGAAGACTTTGAAGAACTTGAACAGGCAGGTTATGAAAAAGATATGGGAGACATGATTATGGAAAAACCCCATATGATTGAAGAAGGCTTCAAGCCAACAGCAAGAGAATACAGTGTTGAACACGGTTTTATAGACATTTTAGGAAAAGATTGTGATAACAACCTGATGATTTTGGAATTAAAAGCACGTAAAGCAGGAGTAAGTGCTGTAAAACAACTGAAAAGATATCTTACTGATTTTGAAGATGGTGACAATGATTATTTAAAAGAATGTCTTGTCCAAAAAAAGAAAATCAGAGGTTTGCTTGTAGCACCATCACTTGGAGAAGATGCTAAAGAATTAATAGAAAAAGAAGGCATTGAGTTTGTAGCGGTAAATCCTCCAAAAGAATTAAAAAGAGATAAAAAAGTAACATTGGATGCTTTTTAACTTAAAGACTTTTCAATTCTTTTTAATTCATCAACATAATATTTTTTAGTATGCAAATTAGCGGGAATTGAATTGGTTACATGACACTCTTTTTCCAATTTGAAAATAAGATAATCTTCAGTATCTAAAGAAACAGAACCATCATCACTTAATAATTCTAAATTATCCAATTCTTCAAGAATACTTTCATATTCTTTTTGTTCTAAAGCAATAACATCATCCAAATCCATTTTTTGTATTTTAGGATTTAGCTGTAAAGCAATAGCTACAAATCCGTTAACAGTTTTATTATCAATGTCAAATTCAGATTTTCTAATTTCCTCCATACTTAGTTTAACATGATGTAATGTAGCATTAGTAACAGGAATTTCTCTAGACAATCCAATTTGATTTATTTCATAATGATTTTTCCAAGTACCAACTTTATAAATTGCATAATTTATGTTATCAAAGTTTATAATTTCAGGTTTTGCCATACTATCACACTTACATATTATTTATATCCACTGATTAAAAAACATTTAGTTTTAAATATTATAAATAATAAAAGTTAAATTTAATGGAGGTTAGGCTGTGAAAAAATGTCCCGAATGTGGAAATCCTAGTTACGATGGTGCACCTGCATGTGGGAACTGTGGATATAAATTTCCAAAAATGAAACCCTCAGCTCCTAAAAAGGAAATATTTGATAAAGCTCCTGAAAAAAAGAAAAAACAATTTAGCGACGAAAAAAGTACAATTGAAATCATTAAAGAAAACAAAATTCTCATTGGAGCAATTATACTTATTACAATAATCGTCATCTGCGGAATTGTCATCACAGGACCAAACAATAATAACCAAACTGCACAAAGTGGAGATATGGTTAAATTTTCTGAAGCAGGATTTTCTTTCAACTATCCAAGCAGTTGGAATGAAGTAAATGGAACTGACAGCGACCATGAAGGTTCCGTCTTCTTTAAAAACGAAAATGGCACTATTATCCAATATTATAATGTATCTAATGATTCCACATCATTAAAAGATATAACTCAAGATAGAATTAGTTATGCTCAGGAAAATGGAAATTATATAGATACAGTTCAGACAATAACATTAGATGGTAGAAATGCTTCAGATGTAATTTTAGAGCAATCAAATGGAAATTACACCAGATATGTATCATTATTCAGCAATGGAGAATTATATGTATTTAAAATAAGTGGTGATTCATTAAATTCCATTAATTCTAGTGATATTAATGCTGTACTTCAAACCGCAGATATTGCATAAGTATGAATTAGTTCATACTTTTTTCTATTTTTTAAAGTGTTTAATATGAAAATTAAAATTGCACTATGTCAGATTAATGTAGTTGACAATAAAGAAAAAAACATTGAAAATGCCACATCTATGATTTTAAAAGCAGTTAAACAGAATGCTGATTTTATTGTTCTTCCCGAAATGTTTAATTGCCCATATTCCAATGAAAAGTTCATAGAATACTGTGAAGAAGAAACACATAGCCCAACATTATCCAAAATAGCCAAATTAGCTAATGAAAATAATACATATATTTTAGCAGGATCCATTCCTGAAAAGGAAGGCTCAAAAATCTTTAACACCAGCTATTTATTTGATAAAAACGGTGAAATAATAGCCAAACATCAAAAAATGCACCTATTTGATATTGATGTTAAAGGAAAAATTTATTTTAAGGAATCAGACACATTAAGTTCCGGAAATAAAGTTACAATAGCCAAAACAGACTTTGGAAAAGTAGGTATCGGAATCTGTTATGATATTCGTTTTCCTGAACTGGCTAAACTAATGGCAGAAGCCGGAGCTCAAATTCTGTTTTATCCCGGAGCATTTAACATGACAACAGGTCCTGCCCATTGGGAACTTACATTCAGATCCAGAGCTTTGGATAATCAGGTTTATTGTGTTGGTGTTGCACCTGCACTAAATAAAGATGCAAGCTATCACAGTTACGGCCATTCAATTATTGCAAATCCATGGGGTGAAGTGATTGTCCAGCTGGATGAACAGGAAAACATGGAAATAGCAGAAATAGATTTAGAGGAAATAAAAAAAGTAAGAACAGAACTTCCTCTTTTAAAAAACAAAAGAAGTGATTTATATAAGATTAACTTAATTTAGCTAATCTTTTTTCAAACCAATCTTCTTTTCCCGGTTTTTTCTTAGATAAAACTTCAATAGCCTTATTTAAAATTCTGATTTCATTTTCCAAATCATTGTTCTTTCTATAAAGAATACATAATCTTTTATAAGGAGCATCTTTTGGCTGTTCTTCAGTTACATACTGTTCATATTCTTTAATAGCTTTTTGAACATTGGTTTTTTCCATTTCCTTAATTGTACTCATTGGTTTTACTTTTGATAAAGTTTTACCAGATGCTTTTGCTTTTTTAGCCTTATCTGCTTTTTTAAGAGCCTTGTTACATGATTTTTTAAAGTCTTTATCTTTTTCCTTACGTCTTGCATCTTTAATTAAATCAATGGATTCGTCAGAAGCTAAATCCCCCAATGCATAAATAGTAGCTAAACGGACACCCCAGTCTTCATCTTCAAGTCCTTTAGCTATTGTATATAATTCATCATGTGCCTGAAGCTCCCCTAAAGCTCTTATTGCTGTTTTTCTTACTCCAAAATCATCATCCTCTACAGCACCTGCAAAATAAGGAATAACTTTTTCATCCTTAGTTTCTTTAAGAGCAAATGTTAAAAAACGTTTATTTTTACCTTCTGATGCCTCAAATTTTTCAATTAATTTATCCCTGGCAACTTCCCCCATGTTACCTAAAATTTCAGCTGCTTTAAATCTTATTTGAGCATTATCATCAGTAGTTGCTTCAATTAATGGATCAATAGCTTCAATGTCAGTTACACCAATCAAAGCATTGACTGCTTCCTTTCTTACACTTACATCATCATCTGAGAGATTATCAATAGCTTCCTTTAAAATTAAATCAGACATTTTATATCTCCTAAAAGTTTAAAACTTATATTAATAATAAATTAGTTTTAGTAAATATATAATCTTTAAGATAAAAGTTGAGATAAAAATGATAACTGAGCAAACAAAAAGATATTCAAAAAAACAAATATACAAAACCCTACATCCATGGGTTAGACAATGGTTCGATGAAACTTTCGAAGATTTTACTCCAGCTCAGAAAAAGTCAATTGTAGACATTCACAAAGGAAACAATATTTTGGTTTCATCACCTACAGGATCAGGAAAAACATTAACTGCTTTTTTATCAATACTTAGTGAACTAACAACTCTTTCCCAGAAAGGTGAACTTGAAGATAAAGTTTATTGCATTTATATTTCATCGCTGAAAGCTTTGGATAATGATATTGAAAAAAATCTGGAGGAACCTCTTAAAGGCATTGAAAAAATTGCAGGAAAGGATTTGGGAATCAGAAAGGCAGTCCGAACAGGTGACACTACCCAATATCAAAGACAGAAAATGCTTAAAAAGCCCCCACACATCCTAATTACCACCCCTGAAACTTTATCCATTTTACTGGTAGCACCAAAGTTTAGGGAAAAATTAAGCAATGTGAAATATGTTATAATTGATGAAATACATTCACTTGCTGAAAATAAACGTGGTGTACATCTAAGTTTATCACTTGAGCGTTTACAACATTTAATTGGACAATATACAAGAATTGGACTTTCAGCTACTGTCAGCCCTCTTGAAGAAGTCGCCAAATTCCTTGTAGGTTATGAATACGGAGTTGAGCGGGATTGTAAAATCATCAATATAAATTACCTTAAAGACCTGGATATAAAAGTTCTATGTCCTGTTAGTGACATTATGCTGGCAGATAGTGAGGATACCCGACTTGGAACATATAACTTATTGGATGACCTGATTCAGGAAAATAAAACCACCCTTGTCTTTACAAATACAAGAAGTGGAACTGAACGTTTTGTCTACAATCTTAAAAAAATGTTTCCAAAAAACTATAATGATGAAAATATAATGGCCCATCACTCTTCACTTTCAAAAGAGGTTCGTCTAGCAACTGAAAACAAATTAAAAGAAGGAAAACTTAAAGTCGTAGTTTCATCAACATCACTGGAATTGGGAATAGACATCGGATATATTGATTTGGTTGTTCTTATTAACTCTCCAAAATCCGTTTCAAGAGCTCTTCAAAGAATCGGAAGAAGCGGACACAAATTAAATGAAAAATCCACCGGAAGAATTATTGTAACAAATCGTGATGATCTGGTTGAATGTTCTGTTTTGTTAAAAGATGCCAAAGAAGGTAAAATTGATAAAATAAACATTCCTCAAAATTGTTTGGATGTTCTGGCCCAGCACATTTACGGAATGAGTATTGAAAATCCCTGGGACATCGATTACGCATATGATGTAATCAGAAAAAGCTATTGCTACAAAAATTTAACCAGAGATGATTATGAAGATGTTTTAAGCTATATGGCTGGAGAATATGAAGAGCTTGAAGAGAGATATGTCTATGCTAAAATCTGGATAGATTATAAGGAAAACACCTTCGGCAAACGTGGAAAACTAGCCAGAATGTTATATTCAACAAATATCGGAACAATTCCAGACAGCTCAGGAGTTTTAGTTAAATGTGACGGTGAAACTGTCGGAAAAATAGAAGAGGACTTTATGGAAAGACTGAAAAAAGGAGACACTTTTGTTTTAGGCGGACAGACATACCGTTTCAATTATGGAAAAGGAATGACAATAAATGTTTCACCGGCTAATGGTCCTCCAACAATTCCTTCCTGGTTTTCACAGCAATTACCATTATCTTTTGACTTGGCTATGGATATTCAAAGATTCAGAGCACATATGGATACCAAATTCAGATACGGCAAAAGCAAACAGGAAATTATGGAGTTCATATACGATTACTTATATGTAGATGACTTTGCTGCCAATTCAATTTATGAATACTTTGTAGAACAGTACACATATGCAAAAATACCTAGCAATCAGAGGTTATTGATTGAATACTATAAGGGATTTGGTGACAGGCGTTTTGTAATATTCCACAGCTTATTTGGGAGAAAGGTAAATGATGCACTTTCAAGAGCAGTAGCTTACATTGTTGCAAGACAGTACAATACAAATGTTACAATATCCATCTCAGACAACGGATTTTACTTAAGTGCAGAAGGAACCCTTGGAGGGCTGGAAGCATTTAAACAGCTAACTCCAGAAAACTTTAAAAATATCCTAACACAATCATTAAATAAAACCGAAACATTAGCCAGCAGATTCAGACATTGTGCCGGCAGATCACTAATGACCCTTAGACACTATAAAGGAGAGGCAAAATCTGTTGGTCGCCAACAGGTGAGAGGAAAAATATTGCTTAAATTTGTTCAGGAAATGGATAATGACTTTTCAATCCTAAAAGAAGCTAGAAGAGAAGCATTGGAAGATTATATGGATGTCAATAATGCTCTTAAAGTTATTGAACTAATAGCTAACGGGCAAATGGAAATTAAAACGATAAATACAGTTATCCCAACCCCATTTGCATTTAATTTAGTTTCACAAGGGTATTTGGATGTATTAAACCAGAATGATAAAGCAGAATTTACAAAAAGAATGCACAAAGCTGTTTTAGAGCAGATAAAAGAAAAATTAAAAGAAAGTGATTTATAAAAGTGGTAATATGAAAACATTATTAGTATATTATTCCAGAACACAAATAACCGAAAAAATAGCTAAAACCATTCAAAAAGACCTGGATTGTGATATTGAAGAAATCACAGTTGGAGACAAATATGACGGAACTATAGGATACATAAAAGGAGGATTTGATGCAAGTGCAAACAGAGTCTGTGAAATTAACAAGGTAACTAAAAATCCCAAAGATTACGATTTAGTTATAATTGGAACTCCTGTCTGGGCAGCTACAATGGCAACACCAATATATAGCTATTTAAAAGAATATGGCAATCAAATCAAAAATCTGGCCAGTTTTTGTACATGCGGAGGCAGCGGATATGAAAAAACCTTAAAGAAAATAGCTAAAATAACCGGCAAAACTCCAATAGCTACAATGTATCTGACAAAAAATGAAATTGAAAATCCTGAAGAAAACATAAATAACTTTGAAAACAAAATTAATAACAGGTGATAAAAATGACTAAATGGGGACCAGTATTTCTTGGTTTTATCCTTGCAGTAATTGTAAAATCATTCTTTGCACATTATGAATTTATAGGATTGCTCCTTGTTGGATTTATAGTAGGATATTTATGCCGTGACGGAGCAATAAGCGGAATGTGGAATGCAGCAGTTGCTGGTGCATTCGGAACCATAGTATCTGCAATATTATTTGTTATAATTGCTACCTTTGGAGGAGCTCTATTTGGAATCTTCGGAGGTTTAGTTGGATTTACAGTATCCGGAATTACAACAGTCTTTATAGTTTTAGGATATTTAATATACTATGCAATAGTCATGGGTATTGCTGGAGGTGTTGGAGGATTAATTTCTTCTAAAAAATAAGGGGAAAAATATATGGATTTTAAAAATTTTATTGATTGGAAATCATTTATAATGGGAGCCGCATTTGCTTCATTTATCTGTGTTGTTGCATCACAGTACCAATTAGATTGGTTATATGCATTTGCAGCTATTGGTTTACTTTATGTTGGTTATAAAGCTAAAAATATGAAATGGGGAGCTATCTTAGGTGCAATAGCAGCAACTCCATTATTTGTACTTGCAGCATATGGTGTTTTCGGACCTCTTTCAGACAGTTCTTTTGATCCGCAGGTAAGTATGTTTGTTACACTTATTGCTGTTCTCATGGTTGGAGCATTAGTTGGTTTTGTTGGAGCATACACTTACAGAAATAGGCAAAGAGCAATTGCTGCAAAGGAAAAACAAGCAAAAACAGGTAAAAATAAAAAAGGAAAAAAATAATTTTAAGTTATTATTTTTTCCAATTCTTCTTTTTTAATTGCATTTTTAATTTCAAGGGCAATTCTTCTACCCATACTCATAGGTTTTCCATAAGTTAAATAGCTGTAAGGTGAACCTCCCATAAAAGTATTAGTTCCACCATCGGTTCTAGCACTTATTTCAAAACATATTACTTCTAAATTATCATTTACTAAAGTTTGCATACAGAACGGACCGTTTAATCCAGGAGCAACAAGTTTTTTAGCACTTTCCACTAATTTATCCGCCATTTCAAATACTTGAGGAAGTAAAGATTCTCTGATAACTGCAGGATGATTACCTGTAACCACATAAGATGGGCTTAAATCAATATCTAACTGGTCTTTAGCAGGCATTCTTACAAAACCGTCAATACTGGATTCATATCTTGTATCCATACCTAACAATTCAACTTCATCTTCCAAAGCAGAATAGAAATAATGTATACAGTAATTACATCCGGAAACATATTCTTCAATATGTGCATTAGCTACATCTGAGTCTTCCAGCCATCCGCGAGCTTTCATGGCATCTATTTTTTTATTGAATTCTTCAGGAGATGATGCTACAAAATAACCTCTTCCTCCCCTTGCACCAGGGAATTTAACCATAACCGGACGGTCAATTTCTGAAGGATTATCATATTTGTAAGGTATTCTTACTTCACCTTCAACAAGAAGTGCTCTTTCTTTGTCTCTTTCAGCTTCCCATCTTAAAATATCCCTATTACCAAACATAGGAACATTAAATTTATCTTCAACATTGTCAAGACCTGCATATGCTACAAATGAACCGTGAGGTATAACAATAGCATTCATGTCTCTTAGCTTTTGCTGAACATCCTCATTGACAATGTCTTTAAATTTGTCAACGATTATATATTCATCTGCAACATCAAAACGTTGATATGGTACTTCTCTTCCTTTTTCACAAACAATAGCTGTTCTAAAACCTTCTTCTTTTGCACCTTGTAGAATATGCAAGGAAGTGTGGCTTCCAAGAGTAGCTATGGTTATATTGTCTTTGTCGTAATTGTCTAATATCTCAAAAATATCTTCAAGTTTAACTTCTCCCATTTTAATATCTCCTCAAAGAATTGATGTATAATAATATATATTTAAGATATTATAACCCTTTTTGTTTTTAAAAAAAAGATTGAACAGAACAGTTAATTTTTAAAAAAACAATTAACAAAAATTCAATCAAATGTTAAAAACAAATATTAAAAAGGATAACTGATAAAATAATAAATTAGAAATTTTTAAATCATGAGATGAACTTTATGCTAATCGGATTAATATCAGATACACATATTCCAGACAGAGCTAGAGAACTTCCTAAAAATGTAATATCCTCATTTGAAAATGTTGATTTGATATTGCATGCAGGAGATTTAACTTCCACAAAAGTAATTGATGAATTGGAAAAAATAGCTCCAACAATAGCTATTCAGGGAAATATGGATAGGGCAGCTGGAATAATGTTGCCTAATGCAAAAGTTATCGAAGCTGAAGGATTGAAAATCGGAATTGCTCATGGAGAAGTATATCCAAGAGCAGATACACAACAATTACTTTATTTGGCAAAACAGTTAGACGTAGATATTTTAGTTACAGGACATTCCCACCAGCCAAAAATAGAACAGATTGACGGAGTTTTATTATTGAATCCTGGAAGTCCTGTTGTTCCAAGACTTGCAGACAGAACTGTAATGTTACTTGAAATTAATAATAAAGAGGTTGATGTGGAAGTTATTAAAATTGGAAATCCTGTGTGCAGTACATTAGATTTAGACAAATTTAAAGGAGAATGAAAAATGGGCAGTCGTTGGCAAATGGAAAAAAAACATGATCCATATTACAAAAAAGCTAAAAAAGAAGATTATCGTTCAAGAGCATCATATAAAATCAAACAGTTAGACAAAAAATTCAAACTTATTAAAGAAGGAGATACCGTTGTAGATCTTGGAGCAGCTCCAGGAGGATGGTCCCAGGTAGCTTTAGAAAAAGTTGGAGAAGAAGGTCTTGTAATCGGAGTGGATTTAAACAGAATAAAACCTTTCCCTGAAGAAAATTTCCATGGAATCAGAGGAGATTTTACAACTACAGAAGTTCAGGAAAAAGTTATGAATTTAATTGGAGGAAAAGCTAAAGTCGTAATTTCTGATGCGTCACCATCATTATGCGGAATTAAAAATATTGACCAGTTAAGATCAATTGATTTGACAAACACAGTTATTGGAATTGCTGATAATATTTTAGAGCCTAAAGGAAACTTAGTTATGAAAGTATTTCAAGGTCCCGAATATAAAGACATGCTAACCAGACTTAAAAAGAAATACAGGCAAGTAAAAACAACAAAACCTCCATCATCCCGTAAAAAAAGCTCAGAAATGTATGTTGTGGGATTAGACTTTAAACCTAAAAAAAATAAAAAAAGTAAAGATTAAAGATTATTGTATGCTACAGTAGCATTCTGTAATTTTTCCTTAGCAAAATCTATTCTACTATCAACTTCGTTTGATGACTTGCCGGAATCCAGTGCACTTTGAACATTTTGAATAGCGGAATCAGCTTTTGTTAATTCCAATCTTGCATCATTATATTTTTGAACCTGAGCTGTGTCCCCATTATCATAATACAAAGATTTTACACCATCAAATTGTGATTCCAAATCACTATATGAAGATTTTAGCTCCGCAAGTTCATCATATTGATTACCAGAAGAAATTTCATTAGTAATTCCTGATGAAACAATACTAAATCCAACATATGCCACAACAACAATTGTTGAAATAATCATTATAATTCCAACAACAGAAATAAGCATGGATGTGGATTTAAATAAATTTAATCTAGATTTTCTCATATTATCCTCATTTTATTAAATAAAAAAACTATCTAATAATTTAATAATATTTTTACTTGTTTTTAGTATATAATATTTTACTTGCCAAATGCTCAATACAATATTTTTTAAAGTATGAAAAATTAATAATATTTTAATGAATGCTAGTACAAAATCACGAACATCTGTTGCAAAATTTGAGGAATTTTTCGCTACAACATACAAAGATGATGTATTTGAAATCCTTGAAAAATATCCTGATGAAAGGTCACTTACTGTAGATTACAATGATTTAGAAATGTTTGACCCTGATTTGGCAGATTTATTAATTGAAAAACCTGAAGAAGTTATTGAAGCATCCAAAAGTGCAATAAAAAATATTGACCCTTTAGTAAAAGATGCTGATATCAATATTCGTTTTGAAAATCTTTCTAATATAATTCCTTTAAAAACACTATTAAGTAAGTACATTGGGACATTTGTCGCTGCAGATGGAATTGTAAGAAAAACAGATGAAATAAGACCTAGAATTGAAACTGGTGTCTTTGAATGTAGAGGATGTATGAGACTGCATGAAGTAGAGCAACGTTCCGACAGCAGAATTATAGAGCCTTCTTTATGTAGTGAATGTGGTGGAAGATCATTTAGATTGCTGCAGGAGGAATCAAAATACATTGATACTCAAACAGCAAGAATGCAGGAACCATTGGAGAATTTATCTGGAGGAACTGAACCTAAACAGATGTTAATGGTTTTGGAAGATGATTTAGTAGACCAATTAAATCCCGGAGATAAAGTAAGAATTACAGGAACTTTAAAAACATTCAGAGAAGAACGCAGCGGCAAATTCAAAAACTACATTTATGTAAATCATATCGAACCTTTAGAGCAGGAATTTGAAGAATTGCAGCTTACAGAAGAAGATGAGGCAAAAATCATTGAACTTTCTAAAGACCCTGACATTTATGAAAAAATCATCAAATCAACTGCCCCATCAATCAGAGGTTATAGAGATGTAAAAGAAGCTATTGCTCTTCAATTATTTGGTGGTGCTGCAAAAGAGCTTGAAGATGAAACTAGATTAAGAGGAGATATTCATATTTTAATCGTCGGGGACCCAGGTATCGGTAAATCCCAAATGCTTAAATACGTTTCAAAATTAGCTCCAAGAAGTATTTACACAAGTGGTAAAGGTACAACAGGAGCAGGGTTAACTGCAGCAGCAGTTAGAGATGAATTAGGCGGATGGTCTCTTGAAGCAGGTGCATTAGTACTTGGGGACCAGGGTAATGTATGTGTTGACGAACTGGACAAAATGAGGTCAGAAGACCGTTCAGCACTTCACGAGGCACTGGAACAACAAACTGTAAGTATTGCTAAAGCAGGAATCATGGCTACTTTAAATTCAAGATGTTCAGTTCTTGCAGCAGCTAACCCTAAATTCGGAAGATTTGACAGATTTAAAATACTTGCAGAGCAAATTGATTTGCCTTCCCCAATTTTATCTCGTTTCGATTTAATATTTGTTGTTGAAGATAAACCAAGTGTAAAAGGAGATTCAGAACTTGCACAGCACATTCTCCAAATACACCAGCAAAATACTGTAAATTATGAAATTGAACCTGAATTACTCAGGAAATATATTGCATATGCCCGTAAAAATGTAAATCCGAAACTTACTGATGAAGCAAACATGGTTTTAAAAGAGTTTTATGTAAGTACAAGAAACAGTTCAGGTGATGAAGAATCCCCAGTTCCAATTACTGCAAGGCAATTAGAAGCTATCATTCGTTTAGCTGAAGCTAGTGCTAAAATAAGACTAAAAGACACAGTAGATAAAGAAGATGCGCAAAAAGCCGTGAGACTGCAATTAGCTTGTCTTAAAGAAGTCGGTGTTGATCCGGAAACCGGAGAAATAGACATTGATAAAGTAGAAGGAAGAACACCTAAATCAGACAGAGACAAATTGCAAAGAATCATTTCTGAAATTGAAATACTTGAAGAAGAATATGCCGGACAAGCTCCAATGAATGTTTTAGTATCCAATATGAGTGATAAATACGACATGAGTGAAGAAAAAGTAGATGAAATGGTTAGAAACTTAAAACACAAAGGAGTAATCTACGAACCAACAAACGGTTATCTCAAAAGAGCATAACCTTCTTTTTTTATTTTATATTTTTTAATCAAATAGGATAACTTAATAAATGATTAAAATCAAAATTAATATATTATATTCATACTAATTTTACGGAGCGATAATATGGAAGAATACGAAAATTTATTAAATAGAGCAATAGACCAATTACCTCCTGAAGTATTTGAACACAAAAGATTTAAAATTCCTAAAGCTTATTCAGATATACAAGGTAACAGAACTTTTATAAAAAACTTTAAAGATGTTGCTGAAGATTTAAACAGAGATCCACAACATGTATTAAAATTTTTATTAAGAGAATTAGGTACTGCAGGTAATTTAGAAGGATCAAGAGCAATCTTACAAGGTAAATTTACACATTACTTAATCAACGAAAGATTAGAAGATTATGTTGAAAAATATGTTATTTGCCATGAATGTAACAGACCAGATACCAAAATTATCAGAGAAGATAGGATATTCATATTAAAATGTGCTGCATGTGGTGCTAAAGCTCCATTAAAACCATTATAATCCTATTTTAACTTATTTTTAATGATTTTTATGTTTTGTGTAGAATGTGGAAGTACTGATAAACAAATGGTTGGAGATATCTGCATTGACTGCTTTTTAAAAGACTTTCAAATGATTGAAATCCCAGAAAATATTAAAGTAGAAATCTGCAGCCACTGCAACAGTAGAATCGAAGAAGGAAAATGGACCGATTCATTTTTACCGGAAGATGAAATAATTTATCGTGCTTTAGAGCGAAACATTAAAATCAGCAATCTTGTTGAAAATGAAATTATCAATCTTGAAATCGACCAGATAAAAGGAACAATAGCCAATTGTTATGTGGAAGTTGTTGGAGAAGTTTACGGAGTTCAGCTTGATGAAACTCATGACACTTCAGTAAGAATAATGAAAACAGTTTGTCCAACATGCAGTAAACTTCAGGCAGGCTATTACGAATCGGTTGTTCAGTTTAGAGCAGACAACAGAGATATAAAAGCAGAAGAATATGATAAAGCTGATGAAGTTGTTAAAAGAACTTTAAATAAGCAAAGCAAAAGCGACAAGCTTGCTTACTGCCCACAAATAGCTAAACTAAAAGAGGGTTACGATTATTATATCGGATCATTAAAATCCGGCAGAAAAGTAGCTGAAAGCTTAAAAGAAGAATTTGGAGGAATTATTAAAGAATCTCCAAGACTTATCAGTGAAGACAAATCTACTGGAAAAGGTCTTTATAGAATTTGGATTTCAATTAGAATTCCGGAATTTGAAATAAATGATTTTATCAAATATGAGGGCAAAATACTGCAGGTAAAAGATATTGATAAAAATAGAGTTGTTGGAATAGATATCACTGACCATAAAAGACATACAATACCTTTAAAAGAAAGTGAAGATATAACACTTCTTAAAAAGGCTGATGAAATTGAAACAACAACAATAATATCAAAATCCCCAAGCAACATTCAAATTCTAGACCCTGCAGATTATTCTGCTGTTGATTTGGATATGATGGATGAATTTAAAGATTCCAATATTGGTGACGAAGTTAAAATTATTAAAATTAACAATTACATTTATTTGATTAAGTGATTAAGATGAGCATTGAAGAAAAAATTCAATTAATTGAAAAAGGAACATTAGAAGTTATAGATACTGAAGAATTAAAAGAAGTTCTTAAAAAAGAACAACCTATAGCTTACACAGGATATGAACCTTCAGGTAAAATTCATTTAGGCCATGCAGTAACAGTACAAAAACTTAAAACCCTTCAAAAATTAGGTTTTAAAATTAAAATACTTCTTGCAGATTTCCATGCTTTTTTAAATGGAAAAGGAAGCATTGAAGAAATTGCTGAAACTGCAGAGTACAACATGAAATGTTTCAAAGCATTAGGTTTAGATGAAACTACTGAATTCATATTAGGTTCAAGTTTCCAATTAAACGAAGATTATGCATCTAAAGTTTATAAATTAGCTACCCTGACTACTTTGAAAAGAGCTAGAAGAAGTATGGATCAAGTAAGCCGTCATGATGACAACCCGAAAGTAGCCAGTGTAGTTTATCCAATTATGCAAACTGTAGATATGGTTGCTTTAGATGTAGATGTTGCTCTTGGAGGAATGGAGCAAAGGAAAATTCAAATGCTCGCACGTGAAAACTTAGAGAAAATTGATGAAAAAGTTCCTGTCTGTATTCACACTCCATTGTTACACGGCCTTGACGGAGATGCTAAAATGTCTTCAAGTAAAGGAAATTACATTGCTGTTGACGATTCAGTTGAAGAAATTACCAAAAAAATCAAAAAAAGCTATTGTCCTCAGGGAGAAACTGAAGGAAATCCGATGATTGAAATAGCTGAAACATTCGTGTATCCAAACCAGGAAACTTTACTTATTAAAAGGCCTGAAAAATTCGGAGGAGACATTGAACTTACACATGAACAGTTAATTAATGATTTCTCAAATGGAGACTTACATCCAATGGATTTGAAAAACGGAATTAAAGATTTCTTAATTGAACACTTTGCTCCTGTAAGAGAATATATGGAGGAATAAACAATGGATGAAAAACAGGAATTTGAAATGGGTTTACCTAATGGTGTAGGAGAACAGATGCTTGCTCATACTATCGAAAAGTTCGATGTAAAATTAGAACATACTGAATTCGGACCTAAACTTATAGGAACTTATGAAGAACTTGAAAAAGCTAAAGTTTTCTTATACGAAGCTATTGAAGCCAGATTAAATCAATTAGAAGGTAAAAAATAAAATTTACCTTTTAATTAAAATTTAATTAAAAAAATATAAATAACATTTTATTTTATAAAAACCGAATAAAACCACATAATTAATAAAACTCTCATTTTTCAAATAAAAGAAAAATAAGCCACTAATTTTAACTATTTTTAATAAACACCTGCTCTAATTAAAATATATTAATTTTAAAACAAATAATTTCATTTAATTTAAAAACAAATCCAATATATTAAATTAAATTAAAAAATCAAGCCAATTAATTTATATACTTTTAATGATTATTATTAACCATCTGAGGTGATACTATGAAAAGGTATACAAAAATGGAGTACGAAAATCCTGATGAAATGACCTTTGGATTTTCAAAACATCCTGTTAAAACAAAAAATGGATTAGAAATCGGAGCAGGTTATGTTAATCCGATAATCAAAGTTGCTCCAAAAGAAGGAACTGAAAATTCAAAAGACACCATGGTATCAGAATGTAGAAATATTGCAATAAGTGCTTGTCAAAGAGCAGTTAATATTGGACTGCCTTCATTTATCTTAGAACAGGAACATATTGCACAACAAACTGCAAATCCTGATTGGGCAGGAGAGTGTACTCAGGCACAAGTAGAAGTTCTTGAAAAATTTCAAGACGAATATGGAATTAAAACTGCACTTAAAGCTACTCCTGCAGATATCAGAGATGAAGCAAAAGGAGAAAATTATAGAACTTCCTCCCAGTATCAGCAAGTAATGGAAAGTATAGAACAATGCTGTGAAAATGGAGCATCAATAATCTGTATTGAAACAACAGGAGGAAAATCTGTTTCAGATTACGGAATATCCCGAGGAGACCCAAGAGCAATATTATTTGGAATTGGAGTTTTAGGCAGCATAGATATGGAATTCATGTGGACAGAAATTGTAAAAATCTGCAGCAAACACAATGTAATTCCCGGAGGAGACACTAACTGTTCACAATCAAATACTGCAATGTTTCTAGCAGGAGGATTGTTAGATAAAGACTGTTCCCATACATTAGCAGCAATAGCCAGAGCTATTGGCGCATGTAACAGTTTGGTTGCTGTAGAATGTGGTGCAAAAGGACCTCTTAAAGACTGCGGTTATGAAAACCCTATTGTAAAATCAATAAGCGGAGTTCCTATTGCAACAGAAGGTAAAAATGCTGTTTGTGCACACTCTGATTTAATGGGGAATTTAATAGCTGGAATAACTGACTGCTGGAGCAATGAATCGGTTTATCATAGAGAAGAAATGGGTGGAACAACACCCGAAGTCTGGTTACAGGCAACAGGATACGAAGCTGCATTAATGAATACTGCTATTGAAACCGGAAATGATAAAATATTAAGAGACATGTATACATTAGCAGACAAATACAGAGACCCTCAAGCATTAATTCTCGCATATGACAATGCACATAGAATTGGCCGTGCTATTGTAGAATATGGTGATGACCCATATCAAAGAAGTATAGCTGGAGCTCTTGAAGCTGGCACCATTATAAAAGAAGCTGTTGAAGACAAAAAAATGCAATTAACCAGATTCGAACAGGACAGCCTTGATGGAGCTATGAAAATCTATGAGAAATTACCTGATGATTCAGGCAAATTTATCAAACAATCATCCAAACGATACGGACGTAAAGTAGAGGACTTTGATCCTAAAAATTATGAATTATAATAAAAAGAAGGGATTAAAATGACTTATAAAGATTTAGAAAATAAAATAAATCAAAATAAGATAGCTATTAGATACAATATAGTTGTGGAAGGTGCAGCTATAAAACCTGAAGAATATCCTGAAGTAAAAGAAGGATTGCCAACAGAAGAACCCTTTAAATCAATAGCTTTAGGAGTGCTCTATGAAGATAAAGCAAAAGTATTAAGCGATGTTAAAGAATCTCTTGAAAATGAGATTTCACCATTGGACATCATAAACAAAGGACTTATGAAAGGTATTGATGCAGTGAGCTTACTTTATACAAAAGGAGTTTATTTCTTACCTGATTTAATGCTTGCCGGAGATGCGATGATGGAAAGTGTAAAAGAATGTGAAAAAGTTCTTGGACACAAAAGTGAAACAAAAGGAACAGTTGTTTGTTTTGTTGCTGAAGGAGATCCACATGACATCGGTAAAAACTTAATCTTGATGTTTTTAAGAGCCGGAGGATATGAAGCTATCGATTTAGGAAGAGATGTTCCTACCGAGAAAGTTGTTGAAGCTGTTAAAAAGTACCATCCATTATTTATGACAGGTACTGCACTTATGACAACTACAATGACTGCATTTCCAAAAGTTGTAGATGCTCTTGAAAAAGAAGGTCTTGAAGTGCCCGCAATAGGCTGTGGTGGAGGAGCTGTAAGAAAAGACTATGTTGAAAGTATGCCTATGACAGTATACGGCGTAGAAGCTTACCATACACCAAAATTAGCTGATGCAATCCTGAAAAACCATAAAACATGGGAAGATTTAAGAAAAGAGTACAGCGACATTGTAGGGGAATTCGTACCGGAATATTCAAACTAGATAACCATGGCAGAACATTATGCAATAGCTATAGATATTGGAACTAGCGGTATTAGAGCTCAAAGCTACAATCTAACTACCCATAAAACAATATCTACAGCTATAACTTTAAGACATCCATTGCCTGGAGCTAATGTAGTAGATCATCTTCACTTTGCATTAAATATAGGTCGCGAAACTGCCCATAACATTCTTATAACTACAATAAATAGAGTTATAGCTAATTTAAATATTGATTTAAATAAAGTAGAAAGATTGGCAGTTTGCGGAAATCCAATACAGTTATCCTTATTTAACAATATTGAAATAAGAGATTTGGCTTTTTGGGGAGAAAATGCTTTAAAAGAAAAAAATATAACTCCTCCGTCCAGACGTGGAAAAATATTAAATCCCCAAGCAATCGGTTTAGATATTAATCCTGATGCTAAGATTTACATTCCTCCAGCCATTAAACATGAAATTGGAGCAGATGCATTAGCTATGCTTTACAAGTCCAAAGCTTTAGAAAAAGATGAATATTCACTTATTATAGATTTTGGAACAAATGCTGAAATGGCCCTGATTGCAGACGGAGAAATTTATACTGCATCGGCTGCTGCAGGACCTGCTATTGAAGGACAAAATATTGAAAAAGGCAGGCTAGCTTCTCCAGGAGTAATCTGCGATATTAATGAAGAGGAAATGTTCTGGAGAATGAAAATTCTTAATGACAATTTAATAGTTGAAGACGGAGATTTAATTGATCCGGTTAATGGAAATGTCATTAAAAAATCAGACATACAAGCAAAAGGAATTACAGGAACCGGTGTAATAGCTGCATTTAGTTTAGGTAGTGATGATAAAATCATAAAAGACGGCAAAATTAAAGATACAATTTACCTGCAGGATAATGTTTATCTCAAAGAAAAAGATATTTCAAATATTGGAAAGGCATTAGGTGCTTTTAGAGCCGGACAGCTAACACTAGCTGAAAGTGCAGATATCCTTTTAGATGAAATTGAAAGTGTATATATGGCCGGAGCTTCAGGATTTTATGTTGATGCTAAAAAATCATTAAACATAGGACAAATTCCACCAGGCCCCCAACAAGTTTATCAAATTGGAAATACATCATTAGCTATGGCTAAAGATATTGTATTAAACCCCGAATTATTAGATGAATTGCAGAAATTGGCTGATAAAATTGAAAGCAATCATATAATGCTTGCTACTTCTGAAATATTTGAAAAAATATATTCCCTGGAACTGGCTATTTATGAACAGGGGATGCCATTTTGGATGTATAATCAATGGCTGCAAAAATACGGCATTCAGGAAATCCCAAATATTGAAACAGAACCTGAAATAACTAAATTATACCCAAGAGATATTGCAGATTTAGGAGAAAATGATTTAAACACAGTTGATATTGAAAATATATTATCTGCAAAATTTGACAGATGTATTTACTGTATGGACTGTGTTAATTCATGTCCTGAAAATGCTCTGTCTTTTGAGAAAGATGAATTTAAATTAAGAACAGACTTATGTTCAGGCCTTGGCTGTTTAAGGTGTGCTGGAAATTGCAAAGAACATGCTTTTAAATATGAAGAATTTTACAAAGATATATAGTGATTAATATGAATCTAAAAGAAAATCTTGAAAATGCACTTTCAGGTGAAGATGTGGAAGTTAAACCTGTTATAAGTGTAACACAAGCAGGAATTATCGAAGCAATGGAACAGACTAATGCTTCCTGGCCGGAAGCACATACAAATCCTGAGCAAATGGCAATTTTAGGAAGTTCCCTACATGAACTTGCAGGCCTTGAATGTGCAAGAATACCTTTTGGACTTACAGTTGAAGCACAATCTATGGGAGCTGAAGTAAATCTCGGAAACAATGAACGAACTCCGGAAGTAACTGGAACTCCTTTTGAATCTGCAGATGATATTGAAGCACCAGATGATTTTTTAGAAAATGGGCGCATTCCAGTAGTTCTTGAAGCTATTGATATTTTAAAAGAAAAATATGAAGATTTGCCGATAATCGTTGGAATTACCGGACCATTTACATTAACAGGACATTTGCTTGGAATTGAAAATGTCGTAAGATATATGAAAACTGATCCAGATGAAATAGAAATAGCTATGGAAAACTGTCTTGATGCAAGTATGGATTACATTGAAGCAATTCAGGAACATGATGCAGATGTTATTTGTGTAAACGAACCTACAGCATCCCCAGAATTAATTGACCCTCTTCAATTTAAATCAATGATTAAACCTAATCTGGAAGATTTGGCGGATTTTATTGATGTGCAAAAAGTATTGCATATCTGCGGGTCAACACAACCTATTATAAGTGACATGTCCTCTGTCGGCTTTGAGGGAATAAGTATTGAAGAAGCCGTTGACATCCCAAAAGCCAAGGAAAGCATCAAAGATGAATGTGTCATTGTAGGAAACATCTCAACATCCAAAACATTATTGAGCGGAACACCTGAAGATGTAAAAGAAGATGTAAAAAAAGTATTAAGTGAAGATATTGATATTATAGCTCCAAGTTGTGGATTAGCTCCAAAAACACCACTAGCTAATGTTAAAGCACTAGTTGAAGCTAGAAATGAATATTTTAATATTTAAATATTAAATGAAACAATAATTGTAGCTATTGAAGAATCATCACCATAACTATACTTATTTTTTAAATATTCGTCAGATTTAGTTGACGGACTTGATGAAACAACACCATCTAACTTAAAAGAATCCAATTCCGGAAATGGAACGGGAGGTAAAACAAAATATTCATTGCCTTTTTCCAAATTGTAATTATTTAATACATCTTTAAAAATTACAAAATCATCACTTAAAAACATGATATCTTCATCAGCCCTAAATTTTTCCTTATCTTCAGAATCAAAAACATCATGACCCAATATTTCTCCGTCAAATGTCAGTAAAACAGTGGGAGTTGGGGGAACTCTGAAATATCCTTTTTTAAAAATTACAAAACATACATCTCTTTTGAAACATTCCTGAACTCCTTCATTGAATACCGGAACTATGTCCTTTGAGCGCTGTGCTTCCATATCAATTATCTTTAAAATATCATCATTTGAAAGTTGCCTTACTTCCAAAACACCATCCAAACCACTTATTACATTTACTACATTGTTTAAGACTTCACACATACTATCACCTAATACAATCAGGACAAATACCCATGTATGGAGCTACAGCTTTTTTAATATCTGTTGATACCTTATTTACTCCAGTACTTGCATCAATTATCTCATGATTGAAATTGCTGATTAAATCCAAATAATTAGCTTTGACGTTACTTAAAAATTCTTCATTTTCAAATTCGTCTTCTTTAGAGCATCGATTTACAGAGGTTTTAACATCTACATCTAAAAGTAAAACCAGATCAGGTTCCTTTGCATATTTATTAATCTGTTCAATCCAGTCTGCAGGTTCCTGATAAGCTAAACTAGAAATAAAAGAGCGGTCACTTAAAATAACTTTAGAATCATCATTAAGTTTATCCATAATAAGCATCCTGTCTGCTGCAAATAGTAGACCTAATGTTTTTTGAATTCTGTCAGTTGTTGCATCCGGTCTTTGCAGTATTTTTCTAATTAACTTACCGACTTCAGAATCTGTCGGTTCCACAACTGTTTCAACATCAAAACCATTCTGCTCCAGCCAATTTTTTAACAGGTTAATCTGAGTAGATTTACCTGCACCATCAATTCCCTCAAAAACAATGTACATAATTTTAAATTTGAATTAAACTATATTAAACTTTAACTATTTTTTCAATGTTTCATTAAAACAAAAAGCAAAACATCTATTTAATAAACACCTATTTTACATATGAATGACCTATGAAAATCCCACAAACATGAACTATAATTTTATTAAGCATTATTTATAAAAAAATGATACAATATGATACAAATAAATGATAAAAAATATATACTCACTTATTTAATAGGGTTTATATTGCTTGCAACTTTTTTATTTTCATGTAACACCCATAATCATCCGAAAGCACAGATAATATTAAGTATTTTAACTGTAATAGGTGGAATAATTTGTATAAGATATTCTATAAAAAATAAAGATGCATTACACAAAACAGCTTTTTTAATAATCATCATATTTGGATTACTAACAGTATTTGCTTCACCACTTCTTGTAGCTCCTGATGAAGTAGAACATTTTGCAAGATCTGATTTAACCTCAGAAGGAGGACTTATACCAAATTACCATGAAAATCAAGGATATTTCATAAACAACTATTTTTATCAGATGACATGTTCTCAAGGTAGTACCCTACTAGACAATACTTCCTTTATGCATCAAGATATTACACACGACAAATCATTTTTTACATCAGTATTTTCTCAAAATCTATTTTATGTCTATTTAGCTCAAGGATTTGGGATATTTATTGCAAAAATGTTGGAATTACCAGTAATATTCGCATTATGGTTAGGTAGACTTTGTAACTTATTATTATACTCAGGAATTGTATATTTTGCAATTAAAAAGACACCTGCTTTTAAAAAAGAGTTACTTGTATTATCATGTCTTCCAATAGCTGTTTTTCAAGCTGCATCAATGAGCAGTGATGGAATTATTTTTGCTCTGGCAATATTAAACATTTCTTACTTCATACAGATGTATAAATCAGAAATAATCCCAAATAAAAATATAATCATTTATTTGGCAACAGGAGTATTAATTGGACTTATTAAATTTCCGTATATCTTTTTATTACTAATGTTATTTTTAATACCTGCACACAAATTTAAAACAAAAAAAATAGCTATTATATCTAAAATGACAGCTTTACTCTTAATAGTCATAGCTGGAGCATATAGTAATTTTTATGCTTCAAAAGAATTGTTAAAAGGTGGAAGAATAGACTATTACATTCAAAATAATGTTAATCCAGCCAATCAAATAAATTATATAATTCACAACCCTACATCCGCAGTTATAACCTTTGTAAAATCATTAATCTTTTTACCATACTTGATTTTTATTAAAGATTGTTCTTTTTTCCATTTAATACTATTCCCCGGGCTAGATATATACAATGCATTGTGTTTAATCTTCTTTATTGTATTTTTATTCTTATCTGAAGATTTAAAAATGGCTAAAAGGAAAAAATTAGAATTGATAATATTATTTTTAATAATTTATACAAGCATATTTTTTATTCAATATTTAAGTTGGACTCCAGTAGGTTATGATGGTATCTTAGGCGTTGGAGCCCGTTACTTCATTCCAATATTAGCAATACTGCCATTAGTATTTGGACATAAGTCTAACAGTGAAAAATTAACAAAATATTTCATAGTATTTACAACAATATTCTTATCTGGAATGTTACTTATAATAATTGCAGGATTTTATTAAAAGAATAAGACATGAGCTATCTCTTCTTAAATTTCTTATTTTTTCTTTTACTTGATTATATTATTATTTTGAATTTAAACTACCTCTTATCTTTTTAAAATAACCAATATATACAATAAAAACTAAACAGTAAGTTACAACCCCAACAATGCATTATCAGCTATCTTTTAAAATTTATTTATATTACAAAAAACATATTTTTAAATGATTAAATCTTAGGGTGTAATAATAAAATGGTTTTATCAGAATTATTAGCTCCAGCTGGATCTTATGATGTGCTTGTAATTGCAGTTAATGCAGGTGCTGATGCTGTTTATATAGCTGGACAACAATACGGAGCAAGAGCATTTGCTAAAAACTTCACAATGGAAGAAATAGAAAAAGCTGTCGAATATGCTCATTTAAATGGAGTTAAAGTCCATGTTACTGTAAATACATTAATAAACAATTTTGAAATAGCTGATGTAATGAACTACCTGTTTAAATTATATCAAATAGGAATAGATGCAGTTATTGTTCAGGATTTTGGAATATGCTGGCTTTTAAAAACTCTGATTCCTGATTTGGAAGTTCATGGATCAACACAGATGGCATTGAGCAATTACAGTTCCATAAAATGGGCTGCTAAAAACAATATTAAAAGAGTTGTTCTTCCACGTGAAATTAATGTAAACCAGATAGCTAAAACACATGAACAGCTAAAAAAAGACAATATCGATATGGAAATTGAAGTATTCGGACATGGAGCTTTATGCTATAGTGTTTCCGGGAACTGTTATATGTCTTCATACAACAGCGGACGTAGCGGAAACAGGGGCGCATGTGCACAGCCATGCAGACGGGAATACCGTTTAAAATACAGAGGATACAATATCGGGAACGGATATCTTTTATCAACCCATGATCTGGCTACCTACAATAATCTGGACGCAATTTCAGATGCTGGAGTAACTTCACTAAAATTAGAAGGCCGTATGAAATCCGGAGACTACATAGGAACCATCGTAAACAGCTACCGCAATATATTGGACGGAAATACCGGAGATTATGCCAAAAATTTACATCTTGTATTCAACAGGAAATTTACAAACGGATACATAATGGGAGATAAACCCGGTGAAGTAATGGGCAGAGGCAGTTCAGGCCACGAAGGTTTATACATAGGAGACATTGTAAAAATAGATGGAACTGAAGTTACAATTGAAATCAAAAATAAAGACAATTACATCACACTAAAAAAAGGTGACGGAATAGCTTTTAAATACAACGGCAAAATCAAAGGAATTTATTTAGAAGACATTGTTAAACAGGACGAAAATGAAATTGTAATTAATACAACACGTTTGGTTAAGGAAGGCACAGAAGTATTTATCAGTTTTTCCAAGTCAATTCATGAAAATCTTAAAAAATTCCAAAAAGAAGTCATTAAAAACCATATCCCACTTTCATTAACCCTAAGCTGGAATGAAGACTTAACAGGATTTGTTAATGTTGAATATTATTTAGATGACGAATTAATCAATTTCAGACATAAAGTCATAGGCAAATTTGAAAAAGCTAAAAACAAACCTATTACAAAAGAAAAAATTGAAAAGCAGTTATCAAAAACCGGAGGAACACCATTCTACATAGATGAAATCAAATTCCACAATATGCCTGACAATTTATTTATTCCAATCAGTGAACTTAACCAGATTAGAAGGGAAGTTCTATCTCAAGCACAGGACCTTCTGTTAAATCACTACACTCCAACCAAAAAGTCCGTTAAAGCTACAAGGAAAAAACTGAACAAATTTTATGAAGATTATGAATCTTTCAATAACCTCAGCAAAAAGAAAAATCCTAAAATATCATTATTTATTGATAAATTAGACCAGTTAAAATCAATTTCCGGATTTGACCTTAAACGGGTTTACTTTGATGGAAACTGTTTATACAATAACCCTGAAGATTATTATGAAAATATTCCAAAGCTTTTAGAAGAAGCCAGTCTTATGACTCCTGATGCGGAACTTGTTTGGGTATTGTCCTCATTTATCAATGAAAAAGAAGCATCCAAATGCAATGAAATAGTTAAAAAACTTGAATCAAAAGGAATTATTATTTCAGTTATGGGGGATTTCCCTGGAATGGGTGAGATTTTTGACTGTCCTGTTTATGGAAACCATAATCTGAATGTTTGGAACTCATTTACAGTTAAAAATCTTAAAGAAGCAGGATTCAATGGTTTAATTTTATCTTCAGAACTTTCAGGTAATGAAATTAAGTATCTGATTTCTAAAAATAACACCGAAAACATTGATTTGGAACTGATTGTAAACGGAAATTTAGAGGTTATTGTAAGTAAGGATGATTTCAGTAACTTAAATGACGGTAAAGATTTCATAATACATAACAATGCGGATTATGCTATTTTAGAAGATAAAAAAAGGAAAAAATTCAAGTACAAAGTATTATTTGACTATAATAAACAAAGCCACATTATAAACAAAGACTGTCTATGTTTAATTGAAGAAATGAACGAAATTAAACACTTAGGTCTTGATTCCATAATCCTGGATTGCAGATATTCCAATGAAAAGTACACAACAAATATATTATCCATTTACAATGATTCCCTGAAAGACAGAGATGATGAAGAGCTTTCCAAATACAAATATCAGATAATGGATTTATCACAGTCATATATCAACAAGGGAAATTATATTGAAGGCAGATTACATGAGGACAAACATGAGAATTCCTGAATTACTTGCACCTGTCGGTTCCATGGATCACCTTAAAGTAGCTATTAATGCAGGAGCCAGTTCAATATATTTATCTGGAAAAGAATACGGTGCCCGCAGGTTTGCTGAAAACTTTACTTTAAATGAAATAGCCGAAGCAGTTAACACTGCTCATCTGCACAATGTCAAGGTTTATGTAACTGTAAACACATTAATTAAAGAAGATGAACTTCAAGACGTAATGAATTATTTGTCCCATCTATATTCAATAGGTGTAGATGCAGTTTTAGTTCAGGATTTAGGTCTGGTTGAGCTGATAAACAAACACCTGCCAAAACTAAAAGTCCACGGTTCAACACAGATGACTGCAGAAAACCAGCTTAAATTAGATTATCTTGAAAGCAAAGGAATTAAAAGAATAGTTCTTCCCCGTGAAATGAGAAAAGATGAAATTAAAAATTTGAAAACAAATATGGAACTTGAGATATTTGTTCATGGAGCTCTGTGCTATTCCTATTCAGGACAATGTCTAATGAGCAGTTTTAAAGGAGGCAGAAGCGGGAACAGAGGAAGTTGTGCACAGCCCTGCCGCCAAAAATACAGATTATCCTGTTTGAACAGTGAAGATTATTACCTCTCACCTAAAGATTTGTCATTATACGACCATTTAAAAGAAATTGCAGAGCTAAACATCAGCTGTATCAAAATAGAAGGAAGAATGAGAAGCAAGGAATATTTGGCTATTGCAGTGAGCAATTACAGAAAAGCCTTAAACAAATTGAAAAGTAATAAAACCAGCAAAAGTGAAGAAATAAGCCTTGCATTTAATAGAGGATTTAGCGAAGGGCAATTTAACTATGCATCTTCAAGAAGTATCCGTTCAGGACATGTCGGTTTAAAATTAGGTAAAGTCTGCAATAGTGAAAACAGCCAAATAGTCATTAAATTAGATGACGGTTTAAAAACAATTCCCCAAAAAGGTGACGGATTATTATTAATAAAAGCAAAAGATGACTACGGATTTGAAATTTCACAAAACCCTCTTTTAACAACATTCAACCATTATAAAAAAGGCAGAAATAAAGAAATTAAAGACATTAACAGAAAAGACAGAGTTTTAATCATTAAAAAAGTAAAGCAGAATAAAAAACACCATTTCAATTTAAACGATTCAACAGCATATCTTACAAAAAGAAACAGATTAACTTCAAAAGTTAAAGAGATTGAAAATAAGGGCAGCAGTTTTATCAAATCCAAATTAATACTTACATTTTCAATTAAAAACAAATATCCTCACGTGAAAGGCAGGTTAACTCTTGCAAATAAAAAAGAAATTGAATGTGAAGTTAAAGGAGAAGTTCCATTTGAAAAGCCTCTTAAAAGAAGTGTAGATACAAAAACAATAAAAAAACAGTTACTGAAAGTTGACAAATACCCATTTGACATTGTTGGAGTCAATATTAACTATGACGGAACATTATTTATCCCAATAAGTGAAATCAATAAAATCAGAAGGAAACTTTTCAAAAAACTAGAAAACAAAGTGTATTCCTTATACTCCAATAAACAGGTAAAAATAAACCTTGAAAATAAAGGCAATACTCTAAAAACTGACCAATACAGTTTATCCTATTATACAAATAACCTAAATGATTTAGATAAAATAAATAATGTAAAAAGGGTTTATTTGGAGATACCTCCTGAAGACCCATCACTGATAAATCAAAGCAGGGAAGAATATAATATAAATTATATGGTCAGCTATCTGCAAAAGGCTATTGACATTTCCAGAAACAGAGACTATGAATTAATCTGGAAATGGCCGGACATTGCTCATGACAATTTAATAAAAGTTTTAGGAAAAGTAAGAGGCATATTAAACAAACTGCACTACCCTATTGAAATAATGTCTCCCGATTTTACAGGCCAATACGGACCATACTCCATGAACGTGACAAATACACAAACAATAAAGAGTCTTGAAAACTACAAAATAATTACATTGTCACCGGAACTGAAAAAAGAAGATTTGAAAAATATTTTAGACAATTGTAGTGACAATTCCAAATTGGAAATTATTGTTCAGGGATCTGTTGAGCTAATGAAAAGCAGAAACAGATTATTTACCAAAAAAGAATCTAAAAAGTTAAAGAACAACACAGACGACATCTTCCTGATTGATAAGAAAAACAAAAGATATCCTATTCATAAAAGCTTATCTAATGAAGAAATTATAATTTCAAATAGCGAAGATATTTCACTTTTAAATGACATTACCTACTTAAAATCAATAGGGCTTGTTAATTTTGCTATTGACGGTCGATGGAGAGATGAAAACTATTTAAATAAAATACAGGAATATAACACAGCTATTGACAAATAAGAAATAATACTTCCCAAATGCTCTAGGGAATTTTGGATATATATTTAAATAAAAATGTATAGAAAAAAGGGTTTGGTTAAAATGCAAGGAGAGAAAGTGACATTGCAAAACATAAAAGGTATTGGAGATAAAATCTCTGAAAAAATATTAAATAGTGTTGGAGGAGAAGAAAATCTTCAAAAAATAGTTGAAAATGTGGATGTTGAAAAAATAGCAAATATTGATGGAATCAGCCAAAGGAAAGCTATTGAAATAATGAACCAGCTATTAAATAATCCTACATATGAGTTTATTAAAAGCGACAGGGCAATGGAGATTTATGAAGACATCATAAACAAAATATTAGCATATTCAAACACTTCCTATTCAAAAAATAGGATTTTGCTGCTTTCCCCTTCAAAAGATATTGAAAAAATAGAAAAACAAATCAGTTTTGTGATGGATGCAAAAAAACAGGTTTCACAGCTTCCAATAATCAAGTTAAGAGGATTGATGAAAAACTTAAAGGAAGTTGAAAATCCGAAAGCCGAATATGATGCAAGTAAAGTTATTTTAGTGGAAACAGAAGAAGACAATTCATATCTTACTGATTTAGGTCTGAATCAGTATTATCCAATAATTACAGCCACTGATTCCCCGTTACTGCAGGAGGAATTAATGAATTATGACCTTATCTTTTATGTATATTCACAGGGAATACTTGATTTTGAAGGAATGCCAAACCTTGTAATGATTAATATTGAAGAAAATGATTATGAAATAGTTCCTGAAAAAATAATAAACTTCTTTACACATAACCAGAATCTTTTTAACAGAGTTTATGAAATACAAAAAATCAGAGGCCGGGAAACAATTTTGGGAGAAATTATCCCAATTATTGATGAACTTAATGTTATTGATAAAAGAGAAGTGGACATTGAAGAATTAGTCAATTCTTTAAAAAAGGATATGGATGAAGAATTAGAAAATGCCATACAAAATGTTGATCTTGAAGGAGATGAAATTCTCAACCTATTAAATAAGAACCTCCCTCCAAAGATTAATAAAATATTTGATGAAATTATAAATGAAAGGAAGAAAATCATCAGAGAAAAAACAGGATTTGATTTTGATCCGTATCTTAGAAAATATCCTATTGAAATTGATGACAGTGAAATCCAAAGAATTCAATTGGAACAGTCATCCAAAAAAGAAAATGATATTTTTGATGTTAAAAAAAGTGCAGCTATCGAATTGAACTCCATAAAAGAACAGGCAATCAAAGAAGTTGAAGATGTAATTAAATTTGACTATGAATTTAGCTTAGGCAGCTTTGCATATGAATATGATTTAAATGCACCTGAATTTGGCGATGAAATAAATTTAAAAGAGGCACTGCATCTGGAACTGGCCCTTAGAAAAGATGATAAAAACACACAGACAATTGATTACAAACTTACAAATGACGAAAACATAGCCCTGCTTACCGGGGCAAACAGCGGAGGTAAAACAACCCTTCTTGAAACACTAACCCAAATTTCCATAATGGCACAAATGGGACTTCCAGTAAGTGCCGGTGAAGCTAAAATCAAATTGTTTGATGAAATATATCATTTTTCAAAGAAAAGATCACTGGATGCCGGAGCTTTTGAATCCTTTTTAAATGTATTTATTCCAATTGTAACAACAGACAGCGAAAAATTAGTATTGCTTGACGAACTTGAAGGAATAACAGAACTGGAAGCTGCAGTTAAAATTATTTCAACATTTATAGATATGATTAAAGAATCCAATTCCTACGGAATAATTGTAACACATATGGCCAGGGAACTGATGAATTACACAGATATTCGTGTAGACGGTATTGAAGCAAAAGGATTAGATGAAAATTATAATCTGATAGTTGACAGAACTCCAAAAATGAACTTCCTTGCAAAAAGTACCCCTGAACTTATCTTAAAAAGGATTTATGAAAAATCAGACGATAATCTAAAACAGGTATATGCAAGAATCTTAGAGAAATTTTAAGATATTAATATATAGAAGTTTTAACTAATTACAAAAATATGAAAATAATTTCCAACACAAAAAATGATTCTATAAAAAGGGTAGAAGAAATATATAAAGTTCTTAAAAAAAATGATTTCGGTTACCTTATCGAAGAAAATACCTTTTTTAAGAATTTTCCTTTTTTAAAAGATACTAAAAGAGGCAAATATAAAGAATTACCTGATGAATCTATTCCAAAAAGAATAAAAGATGTGCTGGAAGAATTAGGACCAACATATATTAAATTAGGTCAGATGTTAAGTACCAGACCTGATTTAATTGGAGTGGAAATAGCAAAGGAACTGGAATCCTTAAGAGACAACACTCCCACCACACCATTTAATGAAATAAAAGAAGTTATTGAAAAAGAACTTGGAAAGCCAATAAATGAAATCTACAAAGAAATTGACGAAAAGCCTTTAGGTTCAGCTTCAATCGGGCAGGTCCATAAAGGAATACTTCTTGAAAACAACAAAGAAGTAGCCATTAAAGTTCAAAAACCTCATGTTCGTGAAACTATTGAATCAGATTTAAAGATTATGAAATTTTTATCTGATAAAATCGGAAAATACATAAACCAGACTAAAGTTTATAATATTCCATCTATTTTAACAGAATTTGAACGCTCAATATTCAAAGAAATTGATTACCATGAAGAACTAATCAATATGAAAAATTTGGCGCATAATTTCAGAGCCGTGCACTACATCCATATACCTGCTGCTTATTCGGAGTACTGCAGTGAAAAAATCATTACAATGGAATTAATAAAAGGAAAAGAAGTTTCTGAAGTAATGGTTCACGATTATCCGGAATATAATAAAAAATTAATTGCTAAAAGAGGAGTGAAATCTTATTTTAAACAAATAATGATTGACGGATTTTTCCATGCCGACCCACATCCTGGAAATATGATGATAATGGAAAACAATGTATTATGCTACATTGACGAAGGAATGATGGGAATTTTAGATGATGATTTCAGAGAAGAACTTGCAGAGTTAATATTACTGCTATTAAGCAGAAATGTAGACAATATTATCAACCAGCTAATTTACATGGACATATTAACACCTGCACAAAACACTCCTGAATTAAAAGCCGATGTAAATGACATAATGAACAAATATTACGGTGCAGACCTGAAAGACATGCACGGAGGAGTACAGCAACTCCTAAAAGTAATGATTAAACATAACATCCAATTACCAAGAGAATTTGTAATGATTGGACGTGGAATGGCTTTAATTGAAGATACAGGAATGAAATTGGACCCTGAATTTAATGCCGTGACTGAACTGAAAAAATTATCCAGAAAAATAATGTTTCAAAAATACAGCCCTAACAGATTAGCAAGAGTAAGTTCCAATTATATGCTTCAAATAGAACATTTGGCTAAAGATTTGCCAACAACACTTAACAATATGCTTTCAAAACTTGAAGAAGGTAATTTAAGTGTGAAACTTAAGCACGAATCAATCAGTGAAATCATGAACCAGCTGTCAATTTCACTTATTTTATCTGCACTAATTATCGGGTCATCACTGGCCATCATTTCAGATAAGGGGCCTAAACTATTTGATGTTTCAATATTGGGATTAATAGGATTTGTATTCAGTGCAGCTTTAGGAATCTATTTAGTAATTCAATTTATGTTAAAAGAAAAATAACTTACACTAAAAAACCCTTTATTTCTTAATTTATTTTAATAGAAAGCTTAAATCTTTCAGTAAAAGCTTCATCAGAAACCTATGTATTTTACTGCATAGCCAATTATAAAAATGAAAATGTTTTTGGAGGAACATAGATAATATTATCGTGTTTTTCAATATTAGTTGTAGTATCTGAGATGATAATTCCATAATCTGCACCATAACTGTTGATTGCATGAGTGATTTGTTTTTTATCTTTTCTACCACGACCCACTTCAATAGGTACTGGATTTTTAAAATCTCGCTGCAATATAAAATCAACATTTCGCTTCTTGTTTGCATCATAATACAATGTAAAACAATCATTTCCTCTTTGTGTGAAATTAAATAAGATTGATGCAACATGATTTTCTAGAAGTATTCCCTCATATTGCTTTATATCATTAATTGCATTTCCAGAGTTTTCGGATAATGCATTTCTAATGCTGCTTGTTGCAAAATAATATTTTTTGGTTTTTTTCATACGTTTTGATGATGTTCCATAAGCTTCAATAGAAAATATTAAATGTGTTTTTTCTAAAATGTCTAAAATATTTTTTACATTCGCTTGGAGAAGTCTTTAAATATTTTGCCAAATTGTTTTGTGAAAGATTCCCTGCATTTTGTAGTGCCAGATATCTTAGTATCCTATTTGAATTCGTCTGATTTTCAAAAGTGAAATTTTTAATAGCAACCATATCAGTATTTACCACTTTTTCAATCATGTCCACAATATTAGTAGAAAGTCTTCTAAAATTGATTTTACGAGCCAAAATTGGAAATCCCCCATATTTCAAATATTCATCCCAATCATTAAAATTATACTTAATATTATTAATTAAGTCCCTGTTCATTTCATTTTCATATTTTATGGCATTTTGCTCTTCACCATTTAAAATCAAGCTAACCAAAGAATTTCCAAAATTAATATTTGAGTAATCATATTTCAATTTCAGATGTTCATTATAATTTAGAGGTGTTACGACTCTTTTAAACATCCTTCTTGCAGCATCTGCATTATATTCTAAATTTAGAGCTGATGAACCTGTAAATACCATGAAAATTTTTTCTGAACGATCATAAATTATTTTACCAGACATTGACCAGTTCTTATCATATTGTGATTCATCAATTAATAGAAAAATTTCTTTATCCAATAATCTTAATTGAGTATTGAACTGATTATTAAGGTAAATATCAACTATTTCTCTTATATTGCAATCAACTATATTGTTTAAATCATCACAGGACAAATAAATTATTTGATCTGGCAATATGTGTTTTTCATTTAATAAATAATAATATGCTTGATAAAGCAGCATTGTCTTTCCAACACCCCTAATTCCAGGCAACACAATAAATCTATTTAACTCATTTCCTTCTATAAACTCATCAATACTATTCTTGATTTCTTCAAATTCAAATCTATACTTTAATTTTTACCATCCCTAATTAATTTATCTTTTAATACATATGGCATATTATAGCTACTTTCATTTATGAAATTAAGTATCAATTGTGTTTTATCATCCATATTATATGCCTCCCTTAGAATACATTAGTTAAAAAAATATTTGTTAACACATATATAACTACTTAACAAAATATTTTATTAATTAACTTATAACCAATAAAGAAATACATAAATTAAAAATGATTTTATCAAAACTAAAACCTTTGAAACTGTGACAGTGTGAAAAAACGCAAAACTGATAGTAAAAAAAGTTAAAAAGTCTTAAAAAAATTTAATTAATAAAATAAGATTATGTAAAATCTGTTGCCATTATATACTATACAAAATATTTACTGCTTTTAATTACTATATTCACTAATTCCAGTAAGTTTTTCAATATCGGAATAACTCCAGTATTTGTTTTCCCAATGGAAATATATGTCCTTTCTTTTTTTGAAAATTCTAAATGGAACATTAGTATTGTCATAAATATGGACAATATCACAAATTTCAACTAATTCAGAAATCAAATCCAATGCCTTATAATATCTTGATTTGATTTTTTCTTCAAGAACACCATGACCACCCATAGATTCCCTCATGCTTACCCGAACAATATTAATTTTATAATCTGATGTTAAAACATATATGCATCTTAAAAAATATCCATTTTCTTAGCTTTTTTAAGCAATTTAATATTCAATCAGTAGAGAGCACTGTTTCAAATGTGAAATCTTCACCCTTTTCAATCATTTCTTCCCTAAGCTCTTCAGCCTTCACAGCAGCTTCCAAATCACTGCATAAACTTGACCTTTTAATATCGTCGGCATTAATGTAAACACCAATAGTTCTGGCCATACGAGTTATAGTAGTTTTCCCACTGCCGTTTGGACCTGCAAAAATGATGATTTCAGGAAGCCTATTCTTCTTTGACATAAACTCTCCTTCCATCAGGATATTCTAGATATGCACATTTATTTTCATCATCATAACCCGCAATAGGAAGTCCTTTAACTTTACAAATCTCTTGATCAATTCTGATAGATTCTTTAAATCTTTCAGTTAGCTCTTCATCAGAAATACCGCAAGTTGAATCTAATTCATTTCCTTCAGACAAAATAATTCCTCCCTATTCTTTTGTAATTAAATAATACTATTTATAAATCTTATAATTTAATAAATTTTCCAAAGTGCAGCAGTATGAAAAAACATGAAAATGATTGGTTCAGAATAGTTAAGAAAACTTAAAAATATTTTTAGCAAAATTTCATACTTTAAACTATTAATACAAAGTTAACCTATGTATCTCTCATCTTTTCACCAACATATCATATATTACTTTCCATATAATTTAATCATAAATAAGTTGAAAGGAAATTTTATAAAAATGTTGTGATAACATGAACTATGAAACATTTTATAAAGATTTGTTAAATCTTACAAAAGAACAAATAACAAAAAATGAACTCTTAAAATTATTGCTGATAAAACTTTTTTTATAAAAATAAGAAATAATAACAATTAATTCAACAATTAAGTAAGCCATATTAATTTAAAATAAGTAAAAATAAATATTAAAACTTAATAAACTCCAAAAATCATTGTAAAATTTTGTTGCCCTTATACTATACAAAATATTTAGTACTTTTAGCTCTCTAATTATAATATAAAACTAAGAAGTATATATATTTTTATTACTTTTAAATTTACCCCATATTTCAAAAATTTTATTATTTGTTTTATATAAAAAATATAATAAAAATAGCCAACACCAATTCGAATTACCAATATTGATGTTAAAATTAAATATTATCCTAATTAATTATAAATTTATAAACTAACATAAATTATTAACAACAATACTATATTGAGTGATATCAATGAAGATTATATCATGGAATGTTAATGGACTTAAATCAATAATTGAAAAAGGTTTTTTAGAAGAGATAATAGCTCAAGACCCTGACATATTATGTCTTCAATAAGTTAAGTCAACTGAAATACCCGAAATTGAAAATTATATTTCTTACAACTATCCTGCATCCGAACTTGTCAATTTTTACGGAACAGCTATTTATACAAAGGTTGAACCGCTTTCCGTTAGGAAAGGTTTCGGTGATAAGGAGTTTGATGCCGAAGGTAGAGTCATCAGAATGGAGTTTGAAAACTTTTATCTCTATAATGTTTATTGTCCATCAGGTGCCAGCTCACAGGAAAGACTTGGTCGTAAATTCAGATTCTATGATGAATTCACAGAATACGTCTACAAATCAAACAAGCCTTCAATAATCTGCGGAGACTTCAACAGAATATCTGCTGAGATTGATGCAAAGAACCCTAAAAATATTAAAGGCAAATCAGGGTTCCTACCAGAAGAGCAGGAATGGTTTAAAGAGATATTGACAAAATATGTTGATGCATTCAGAAAGTTCCATGATGATGGAGACAATTTCACATGGTGGCCAAACAGAAAAGGATTTAGAGAAGAAAACAAGGGATACCGATTTGACTACTTTTTAGTGTCCAACACTTTTGAAAATACATTGACTGAATCATATATCCTAAAAGACCAAATGGGTTCAGACCATGCACCAATTGTATTAGAATTAAATTCATGCCCAGTATGTGGAACAGTCAACAATAACGATAACGAATTCTGTTATCAATGTGGAATTAAATTAATTGAAACTGAAGAGGAAGAGGAAGTCCGTGAAGACAAACTGGAAATTCCAAAAGACAAAATAATTCTTTTGGATTTGAATTATACATTAATAGCTAACTCAAAAGAGATTAGGACAATGCCTTTGGATAAAAAAATTAAATCACAGAAATATGAAACAGATTTAATTAATTTGATTAAAGACAATTATGTTATTTTAATAACTGCAAGTCATTATAGAAGATCTTATAAAATCCTTAGAGATATTAAAGAAAAAACTGGTTTCGAGCCTAATGAATCATTCTGGAACTTCGGCCGTCAACCACCGGCATTAAAGAAATACTGGATGGAAAACGAAGTCATACCACAACACGGAGATGGCGAAGATAAATATTTAGCTATTGAATCCAATCCGGCAACCAGAAGGATGTATAAGAAGTTAGGAATTGAAGCAAGACCAAAAGGAGATTTTATTTAGGAAGTGATATTGTGAGAATAATAGTCTGGAACTGTTGCATGTCCTTGAATTCTAAATTTAAAGAACTTGAAAAACTTGATGGAGATATTTATGTTGTTCCAGAATATGAAGACCCTGCAAGGTATGATTCACAAGAATATAATGAATTCGCATCAAATTATATTTGGGTTGGTGAAAATAAATTTAAAGGTTTGGGGATTTTTGCAAAAGATAATGTTAAATTAGAATTGCAAGATTTGGATGATGATGGACTTAGGTATTTTATACCAGTTCGTGTAAATGATTCTTTTAATCTTTTGGGAATTTAGACTAATCCAAATACAAAAAATACTGATACACAAAAGTACCCTAATGAAATTCTTAAATATCATGAATTGCATGGAGATAGTGGATTCTTTGATGAGGATATTATTATTTGTGGTGATTTTAATTGTGATGCAAGATTAAAACGTATGCATGCTAAAAAAGTTCATATGGTCGTTGAAACTTTAAAAAAACATAATCTGGTAGATACATATCATTATTTAAATGATGAGGTACAGGGTGAAGAAACTAAAGCAACTTTCTTTATGTATCGTCATTAGATAAACCTTTTCATTTAGATCATGTTTTTGCATCACCCGGTCGTATTGAGGAATTAACAATAGGGGATGAAGAGTATTGGACACAGTTTAGCGATCATTTACCAATGATTTTTGAAATAGATTAATTATAAAAGTTTTGATATTTTTAGATAAATTATTTATTTAAATTTTAATAAAATATGTTATAATGAATTTGTATGAATTAAATTTAATTTTTTGATTAATATGTCTCAACATGAAATTTTAGATGAATTTTATAGTAAATTAGAAGAAAATGGTGTAGATGAAAAGTTTATCAATTCTTTAAATGAATTGATATTAAATGATGAGTTATCTAAAGATAATCTGATTAATTTAATTGAAGGTGTTTTTGATGGCTAGAAATAAAAATAAAATTCCCCAAGCGCCAATTATTGATTCACTTTCGGTTAAATACTTTAGGGGAATTGCTGATAAACAAACAATAGATTTTAACAAGAGAAATGGAATTGTAATTTTATATGGTGAAAATGGATCTGGAAAAAGTTCCTTTGTTAATGCATTAGAATATTTATTTAAAGGTAAATTAGACATTTTTAAACCTCAAGCAATTGATAAAAAACAAAAACCCGCTATTCATCAGGGATATAGCGAAGATGATTGGGAAATTGAACTGATATTTAACGGAAATAAAAAAATTTTAAGAAATAAGGATGGATTACATGTAGATAAAAGTGTTAAGAAATTTTTCGCATATTATGATTCCTTTTTTAAAAATTCATCTTTTATTTTAAATCGTGAAAAACTATTAGAATTCATTGGAGGGACAGAAAAAGATAGGTTTGATTCAATAAGTAAATTATGTGGCTTAAATGAAATTGATTCAATACAAAAATCATTGAATCAAACTGAAAAATATTTTAATAATGTATTAGAAGAGAAAAGTTCCGAATTAAATCAAGTTTTAAATTCAATTGACGATTCTTTAAAGATTGGCGAAATAAATAATAGGCAGAACATAGTTGATGGAATAAATATCCATCTCGAAAAGATGAACCTACCATTAATTGATGAAAAAACTAATTTAGAAGAATATGTTGATAATTTGAATGATTCTTCAAAATATGCTATTGACAAACATAATATTGATATGTTTAAAGGAAATTACAAACAAATTGAAATTTCACAATTATCTAATAAGCTTAAAAAACTATTGTCTGAGTATGATGAATTAGCTATTGATTCAATAAGTTATATTAAACAATCAAATGATATTTTAATCAAGTCAAAAGAATTCATTGAAAATAATGAATCTGAAACCTGCCCTGTTTGTGAAAATAAATTAGATGAAAATATTTTAGATGCTATTGATTTTAGAATTTCTCAGTTAAATGCTAATCTTAAAAATTACAATTCATTTGAAAAAGAAGTTCGCGAATTTAAAAATTGGTTAAAAAATCAGATTTCATTACTCAATTCAATTTTAAATTCATTAACAAATATTTCTTTTGATTTAAATAATGAAATTCAATATATTGAAGACATCAAATTAAAATTAAACTATTTGTTAAACGATTTAAATGATTTATTAGATTTTAAAGTGTCAGCATTTTCTTTAAATGAGAAATATGAATTTAAGGGTGATGATTTTTCCAATGTACACGGGAGAATTAATGAAATTGAATGTTCAATCAATGATTCACAGAATGAAGATTTAAAATCAGTAAAATCATGTATTTTAAACCTAATAAGATATGATTCCATTAATTCAGATATTAACAAATGTTATTCCAAGCATAAATTAAGTGAGAGTATCTTAACTGTTTTCAATGAAAATAAAGAAGAATACATTAACAATTTAATAAAAGATATTGAGAATGATGTTGATGAATTTTATAACTTTATTCATCCAGGTGATGAAATTAATTCTCCACTTTTAAAACAAAGTGGCGTGTCAAAATTAAGATTTTATGTTAATTCATTTGGTCAAAATGCAGACCCTAGAAGTTTTTCTAGTGAAGGCCATTTGGATTCATTGGGAATTTGCATATTTTTAGCTTTCATGAAAAAATTCAATAAATTCAAATTTATTGTTTTGGATGATGTGATTACTTCCGTTGATTTATCCCATAAAGACAAAATCGCAAGATTGATTGTTTCTGAATTTAAAAATTTTAAAATTTTAATTACAACTCACAATCCGTTATGGGCAGAACAGTTACAAAGAATTTCAGAAGGTTATGGAAGGAATTCTGATATTTTACATATTACTAATTGGGAAATAGGTATTGGTCCAACTATTCAAAATCATAAGAGCACTCCTGAAAAAATCCAACAATACTTGGATGAAGGAGACTTTAATGGTGCAGTAAATGCGTCTAGAAGATATTTGGAATATTTATTGGGAGAATTTTGTGAAAATCATTCAGTTAACCTAAAACTAAAAGAAAGATACTCCGTGGGTGATTTAAAAGATCCAGTAATGAAAAAATCAAAGAGCATGGTTGAAGAAACAAACTTAAAAGGATATGTGAATTACTTATGGAATGAGTTAAAAATGGTTGATTTCATTGGAAATAAACTATCTCACCATAATAAAGATTCATATCTGTTAACGGGTTCAGAAGTTGTTCCATTTTGTAATTTAGTTATAGAATTAAATAAAGCTTTAAACTGTTGTCTTGATTGCTCATTTAATAAAGAATTGGAATTTGATAATGATACTCATGAAATTAAATGTGTTAATGAGTGTGATGTTAGAAAATAAAACTTGGAATTTTTTTTATAAATATGGATTGGTGTTAATATGTTAGTCAATATGTGGATGGTTCGTGCAGGTGAAAACGCATTTTTAATAGATGATTTTAAAAATTTAGGCTTTGTAGAAATCCCCATTTTCATTGAAGTTGAGTTGATCTGTAAATATTGTAAATTGTATTTTTGAGTTTTGTTTCTTTATTTGATAGTTGTAAGCTTCTACTTCGATTTGTTCCATTGAATATTCTTTTTATTACACTAAATATTGATTCTACGTTGTTTCTTCTGGAGTATATTTCTTGTTTGAATTGTTTTTTACTTTTTAGTCTGTAATGTCCGTTTTTTGCTCTGGTTTTTAATGGTATTTGATCTTCTGCTTTTGCTTCTTCGTTTATGCATTTTCTAATGGGTTCTGTGTCGTATGCTCTGTCTGCTAGTATGTATTTTGGGTTATATTTCTTTATATTTCTTATTGCAGGGATTGCAAATCGTGTGTCGAATCTTGGGCCTCTTTGAGCTGCAAAATGGAGCATTAATCTTGTATCTACATCGATTGAAATATGGTTTTTTACGTAGCTTTTTCGTTCTTTTCGTCTTATTATCGCGTAATATTTATCTGCGTAGTCGTTTGTGAAGCCACTTCCATCTAAAGCAATTATTTCGCCAGTTATGTGATGATTTTGCAATATTAATTTGTTTAATTCTTGTAATATTGATGTTGGTAATCTTTGAAAGAATTTCTGGAGTGTTGTGTAGTGTGGAACCTTTTTTAAGTGCAAATATTTCTGTATTTTGTCAGAAAGTTCTAATAAATCAGTTATTTGTCTGTATGTGCTTCTTATGTAGATTTTCATAGCTAAAAGTGTGAATAATGCAGGTTGTGTAAAGTCATGCTTTGAAAAATGACTTGAATACTTGTTTAACACAATTTTTGAGTAGTTAAATGTATATCTAATAAATTTTAACAGTTTATTTGGCTTTATCTCATTGTTAATTTCTTTAATTTTTTTAAGTGCGGGATTTTCAAAACCAAAATCCGAAAGATTTAATTGCTTTGAAAACAAATTACTAATTGGAGAATAAGTATTTTCGTTGTTCATATTAATATTTATTCTCCATTTTACTATATATAACTATATATTGCTTATTTTCTGTAATCGATGTGAAATTTCAAGTGTAAATAAAAATACTGATGTTAAGATTATTTATTTAAAATTAAAGTAAAAATTGAAAAGAAAAAATGTTTTTGAAAAATTTTCTGTAAAAATCAGATAGGATTTCTACAAAGCCTAATTTTAAAAAGAAATTTAGAAAAATCGAACCAAAATTGAAAGACAAAAAAATTAAGTTTGAATTAAATTTGATTGATTTTTTTTGGCACTATTAAGTTTAACAATACCAATAGTGTATTAATATATGTTGATGATGAATTTTATGGTGCAGTATTGATTCTGGATATATTCGAACTAAAAATGTATATACCTACTGAAAACGGGGCTGAAGAGTGTTATATTATCAAAAGTGAGGAGGTGGAATAAATGCAGCTTAATGAAATTGTTTTTCATAATGGTGAAGAACTGAAAAAAGAATTTGACAAAATTGAAATTGAAATCGAAGATAAACACAATATGATGTTAGTAAATTATGTAGTTCTTACTGGACAAATTGAAGTTATAGGTGATAAAGTAGTCCAAATGGATTCTGAAGGAAATGTTATTTCTGAAGTTGAATGTGATAAAATTTTTTGTTTAAAGATTTATTCAGATGAAAATGAGATTCCTGAAAATTTTGAAGAAAGTGAAAAATGTTATTCACTTATAAACCATCAACTTCAATTTTTAGATGATTTTGAACGATCAACCATCGGATTTGATTTAATGAAAAACACCGACGGAAAATCATATTTTTACCTGAAGACTTACAAGAAGCTGTCATCTCCCAAATGTCAAAGGGTCAAGGTGCTTTTATGTTGCCGGATGACTTTGATGAAAGTCAACTCACGCCAGGGAATATAATGTCTGAAGAAAATTTTATAAAATTAGTCCAACATAATATGAAAAGTAAGAAATAAAAAATTTAATAAAAAATATTATATCTGATAACATGACAAATGAATTCAAATCATTTTATAAAACAGTAGGTGGGGGAGAAGGAGATAAATGCTACTATCCTACAAGATTGGATCCATACGGAAAAGGATGTTACTATAACTGTGCTTACTGTTATGCAAAATCATTATTGGACTTTAGAAAACTCTGGCATCCTGAAGATGTTGGAGTAGCGGATTTAAGAAAAATTGAGAGAACCGTTTTCAGGAAAATAGAATCTGGTTCTGTGGTTCGTTTAGGCGGAATGACTGATTGTTTCCAGCCAATCGAAAAAGAACTTAAAAATACATATAAAACAATTGAAATGCTCAACTCTAAAAAAGTCCATTACTTGATTGTTACTAAATCCGATCTAGTTGCAACTGATGAATATATGGATATTTTTGATAAAAAATTAGCACATATTCAAATCAGTACACCAACAAACAATGAAGAGATTCTTAAAAAAACTGACAATGCAGGAACCTATCAAGAGAGAAAAGAAGCTATTGAAACACTTTTTGAAAATGGTTTTGATGTCAGTTTACGTCTTGCTCCTTTCCTATTTGAAACCTGCGATTTCGATGAAATAAATAGTATTAATGTTGATAAATGTTTAGTGGAGTTTTTAAGGGTTAAACCTAAAATGGCAGAGCTAATTAGTGATATAACTGATTTTGATTTGTATACTCTTAAAGAAGGAGGATACAGGCATTTGCCTTTAGATGCTAAAATTGAACAGCTTGAGAAATTAGACTTTAAAGAGTTGTCTGTTTGTGATGATGTGCAAGATCATTATGACTACTTCCAGGATAATGTTAATTTCAACTGCAATGACTGTTGTAATTTAAGTTTATAAATCAATGCAGAAAAAGCATTGATTTATCCTATATATTTTCTGTGAGCTATTTTTACATTATTCTGATTTACCATTGCATATTGCATTGTTGTATCAATCTGAACATGCCCCAATAGCTTTTGTACTTGTTCTATAGGCATTCCTTTATCTATTGCAGTTGTAGCCATTGTTCTTCTAAATTTATGAGGATGAACTTTTTTAATGTTTGAATCTCTTCCAAGGTCCCTTATTCTTCTTTCAACACCATTTATTCCAAGTCTGTTGTGAGGTTTTTTAAATGATACAAATAACGCTGGATTATCATCACTTCGGGACTCTAAATATTTTAATAAGTGGATTTTTGTTTTAGCATCAAAGTAAACAGTCCTCTCAGAGTCACCTTTTCCCAATACAACACATTCTCTTTCATTAAATAAAACATCATCCATATTTAAGTTAACAAGCTCACCTACACGTATACCTGTTGATGCCAAAAGTTCAATCATTGCAAGATCCCGAATGTTATCACAATTATCTCTTAAAATTTCAAAATTTTCATCACTTAAAACCTCTTTGACAACTTTTCTTGTTTTTATTTTACGAATTCTCCTTACAGGATTTTTTAAAATATAATCTTCATCCTCTAACCAACTAAAAAAACTTGATAAAACTCTTCGGATATTGTCAATTGTTGCTTTAGATGCATTTGTATTATTTTTATAATCAGCTAAATATTTTCTTAAATCATCTGTTGTAATATTTTCTATTTTTAAGTTGACTGATTCTAACATTTTTATAAGGGTTGTTTTATAATAGTGAATTGTTCTAATAGAACACCCTTCAACCTTTTTTGCTGAAAGAAAACTATTCAATAAATCATAATTTTCTTTGGATTCTGAGATGGATAAATTTTTATCTTTTTTATATACTTCAAATTCTTCTAATTCATTTATTAAAGTGTTGTTTAATTTAACTATTTGATTTTCATTTAAAAATGGTTTCATTGAGATTTTAATCGAATTAATTAATTTATTTTTCATTTGAATCACTAGAAATAAATTTTGTTAAATGAAAATTTTAAAATATCATATTAAATTAACGCACAAGTGTTACGATTTTTGGAATTTACAAAAGTTTGGAAATCTACAAAAATTGGTGAAATTGCTGATATTGTAGGTGGCGGAACTCCAAGAACTGAAGTAGAAGAATATTGGGATGGAGAAATAAAGTGGTTTACTCCATCAGAAATTGGTAAAACAAAATATATATTTGATAGTAAAAGACATATTACTGATAAAGGTTTAAAAAATAGTTCTGCTAAATTATTGCCAAAAGATACTATATTATTATCTTCAAGAGCAACTGTTGGAGAGATAAGTATTGCTTTAACTGAATGTTCCACAAATCAAGGTTTTCAGTCTTTAATTACAAAAAATAATGTTGATAATGACTTTATTTACTATTTAATTTCAACTATTAAAAATGAATTTTTAAGGAGATCTTCAGGTTCTACCTTTTTAGAAATTAGTAAAAATGAAATTAAAAGAATTCCAATTAATATTCCAGAGTTATCTGAACAAAATAAAATATCTAATTTATTTTCAGCTATTGATAACAAAATTGAGATGTTAGAAAAGAAACACCAATATTATCAAGACTTTAAAAAATATTTAATGCAAAGAATCTTTTCAAGTCAAGACGATAAATTACGATTTGAAAATTATAATGAGGCAATATATAAATTATCTGATTTATATAGTTCTAAAAAAGGAACCGGATTATCAAAGGATAAATTAGATGAAGAAGGTTTAAATAAGTGTATTTTATATGGGGAATTGTATACAACTTATAATGAAATAATTCAAGATGTTAAAAGTAAGACTAATTCTCAAGAAGGTATTTTATCTAAAGTTGGAGATATTTTAATTCCCTCTTCAACAACTACTAAAGGTATTGATTTAGTAACTGCTAGTGTAATTTTAGAAGAAAATGTATTGTTAAGTGGAGATATTACAATTTTAAGAAGTAAAAATGAAAATATTATTAATAATAAATTCTTTGCTTATTATTTTACAAATAATCTTGTAAAAGATGTTTCAAAATTAACACAAGGATCCACAATAATTCATTTGTACTGGAAAGATTTTAAAAAAGTTAAACTAGCTTTACCTCCTATTAATGAACAAAATAAATGTGTTGATTTATTTTTAAAACTAGATAAAAAAATAGATTTAATAAACTTCCAAATCCAAAAAATGGAAGAATTCAAAAAAGGTTTGCTCCAACAAATGTTTGTTTAAGTTATTAAATGGGTTCAGTAGTGATATTCATGGAAAATTACGGAAATTACTTAAAAGAAAAATTGTGGGAAATTTCATCTGAACTAAGTAATAATAAAGACATTAATGAATTTAAAAAATATATTCTTGGATTTATTTTTTATAAATATTTATCTGAAAAAATTGATTTTACTCTTTCTGAAGAGTTAAAAATTGATAACTTAACTTTTGAAGAAGCATATAATATTCCAGATTATTCAGATGCTTTAAAAGATGAGGCTTTCGATTCTTTAGGTTATTTTATCGAACCTGAATTTTTATTTAAAAATCTTGTTGAACAGGCAAAGGTTGAAGATGAGAACTTTCTTTCAAATGTTGAAAGGGCATTAAAAAAGGTAACTGATTCTGTAATAGGTAGAGAAAGTGCTCCTGATTTTGAAAATTTATTTTCAGATATTAATCTTAATGCTCCAATTTTGGGCAATAGTGTATCTAGTAGAAGTAAGTCTATAGGAGAGTTATTCACTGAGCTTAATTCAGTCGATTTTAAAATTAATGAAGATGTTAACTATCTGGCAGATTCTTTCGAGTTTTTAATCACCAATTTTGCTATTGCAACGGGGTCTCAGGCTAATAAGCTATATACTCCTAAAACAATTAGTAATTTGATAAGTAAATTAGTTACCTATGGTAAAGATAGAATATTAAATGTTTTTGACCCTGCTTGTGGTTCATGTTCATTATTACTAAATATTAAAAATGAGGTCTCTATTTCTAATTATTTTGGTCAGGAAATAATTCAAACCACTTATAACCATGCTAGAATGAACATGATATTGCATGATGTTCATTTTGAGGATTTTGATATAAAACAGGGAGATAGTATTGAAAATCCAAAATTTTTAGATGATAAATTTGAGGTTGTTGTATCTCACCCGCCATTTTCTGAAAATTGGAGTGCTAATAATAAATTTTTAGAGGATGAGCGATTCTCACCAGCGGGCAGATTACCTCCAAAATCTAGAGAGGATTATGCTTTTGTAGAGGATATGATTTATCATTTGGATGAAAATGGAATCATGGCAGTTGTTTTACCTCATGGAGTATTATTTAGAGGTCATGCCGAGAAAGCTATAAGAAAACATCTTATTAACGAGAAAAATTATTTAGATGCCATTATAGGTTTACCTTCAGGTTTATTTCATGGAAATGCAATTTCAGCAATTATAATGATTTTCAAAAAAGACCGTGAAGAAGACGATAACATCCTATTTATCGATGCAAGCAAAGAATATGAAAAAATAAGAACTCAAAACATAATACCCTATGAAAGTATTGATAAAATTGTTGATACTTATGTTAATCGTTTGGAAACTGATAAATTCTCTCACTGTGCTTCATTAAGTGAAATTGGGGAAAATGATTTTAATTTAAATATTCCTCGTTATGTTGATACTTTTGAAGAAGAAGACCCTATTGACTTAGATGAGGTGTGTGATGAGTTAGAAAAAATTTCAAATGAAATTGAAGACATTGATAATGAAATTAAAAAATACTGTGATGAATTGGGGATTCGCCCTCCAATATTCTAAATTTATCAGTTATGGCAGGTCCTATAATGTTACCATAAATTAATTTAACTTGTACATACAATTCTTAATTTCTGTGTGAAAATCTGTTGCATCAAATACCTCTTAAAAGAAAGTTGTGTTTCTAAATTTTTATTTAAAATATTATGTTTTTTATCCACTGCAGAGATAAAATTTACAATTTTTTCTTGTTCTTGAATAGACGGAACTCCAATTTCAGCATTTCGAACTAAATCAGAATTTAAATAAGTAAAAATACATATTAAAGCTTAATAAACTCCAAAAATCATTGTAAAATTTTATTGCCCGTATACTAACTCTCTTGAATCATCGGTAGAATACCCTTCCCTCCTCGAGTAACCCTCGAAACGGGCAGCCTATCTAATGCTGGGTTTCTCCTAATCATTGACAGTATCAACTTTCCTCATAGAAGGACCGAAGGCATCAGTCATTAAAAATGATACGGCAATAATAGTTATGTATAA
>ENA-OOWZ01000011-OOWZ01000011.1-human-gut-metagenome-genome-assembly--contig:-NODE-11-length-124585-cov-79.024677_pt1 | contig 124585 bp, 99 predicted proteins | sample MGYA00241580_ERZ501329 | MGnify/ENA primary metagenome ERZ501329 (study PRJEB25962, sample SAMEA2042923) | human gut metagenome | biome: human gut; feature: human-associated habitat; material: faeces... | reverse complement strand
TCGTTGTTTTTCGCCATAATTCACCTCCGAGATAGATTATCAGTTCAGAGGTTCGAATTTTAAAGGAGGATATCTTTAACGCTTACAGTCTCTTAGTGAATATATTCACGATTAAACCAAAAAGAGCCCCTCGTTATGAGGGACTCTTTGCACTCGGTGGAGGGTCAACCTTCATCTGCGCTATAACTACGAATCCTGTCTGGTATGCGTACAGGGTTCGGATGGTGAACTGATGGCGGAGCAATAGAGATTCGAACTCTAGCAGGGATTGCTCCCTCTACGTCCTTAGCAGGGACGCCCCTTGAGCCAGCTTGGGTATTGCTCCAATGCTTTTAAAGCTTATCAATTATGAACCATTATGAAATCTATTTCAAGTAAAAAATAAACATATGGTAAAAAACCACATACAAGATAAATAAATTTGCTGAATAGAAAGGAGTGTATATCTTTATCCAATAATAATTTATAGTATGTTTATGATTTAAGGAAGACATTATTAATTACAGGAATAGAGATTATTCCATGCAGAAATATCTTTGAGATGCTAAATAAATTTATGAAGGAGTTGATGGTGTTTTTGTCGAATTGATTTTTAAGTCTTTTAAAGACTTTGAATATAAAGAAACGAATTTACTTTTCAACTATCAATAGAATCAAATCTTTAAAAATAATGCTTGACATTAAAATTTAAGATGATAAAATGACTATCCTGCTTTGAAGACGACACACTAACTGAGTTAGTGATAACCGAAACTTCCAATATTCCAGGCAAAACTTATTAGAAGTTTTTAGCACCTTCAAAACAGGGTAAAGTTCAATACTAGCCAATACTAGAAGAGGAGGTAAGGTATGAGAAGATTCATTAAGTTTATTGAAAGACTCGTCTCTTTGGATTTTGCAAATATTGCTTCAACATTTGCAAATCTTCCAAACAGATTGATGTAACAAGTTCTAGTCGATAAAATCTAAAAAAGATAGTAGATATAGTATCTATTGTAATATTCAGAATTCGATTGACTATTAAAAACTGCTCCCTATGTGTGTAGGAGCAGCTTTTTAATTTTTCCCTTAGCCGTTTAGTCCGAAATAGATATAGTTAGAATGATCATACTGACCTTGTTCGCCAAATCTTATTCTTATCTTTCCTTTCACTAAGTCGCTAAATGTTTTAATCTTTTAGTTTAGTTTGGATAACAAAATTTTAATATTAAATTTAGAAAAATAAAAAAAGCCAAACGAATTGGCTTTTTTTCGTGCTTTAATGTCGGTACGATAAGAGTCTTATCTCTTCATTTGTGGCTTTGTCTGACTTTAATGTTATCTCCGCCATCTCATGACCAAACTCAACTGCCTCTTTTAAGGAGTATCCTTCAGTAAATTTATCAATGACTCCGGCAAATAAGGAATCTCCACTGCCGGTAGTGTTCTTTATGTTCGTTGCCGGTTCTACTTCAACTCTTTCAATCACTTCATTGTTCTCACCAATATAAATATCTTGAGGTCCATGAGTGATTACCACATTCTTTATTCCTTTTTTGAATAAAGATTTGATCAATTCTTCTCCTTCTAGATTTCCATCAGACAACGATTGTCCTTCATGGAAGTTCCCTTTTAGTAAAGTTATTTGATTGAGATATGGTTTAAGTCTTTGTGCTTTGGCAGGAGAAATGCATTCGCATAAAATCTTCTTATGCTTAAAAGTCTTGAATATATAGTCTATTGTTTCTTGAATTAGATTTGTGTCTATAGCTATATATTCATATCCTTCTATTATCGGCTTTAAAGATTCTAGGTATTCAGGACTTAAATCGGAGATGATTCTGTTATCGCATAAGGCTAAAGCCATATCGTGATTTGAATCGTTTATAGCTATATACGTAGAAGTTGGTAAGTTAGATTTAGGGCAATATACATTCATTCCTAAATTCGCTAAACCTTTCTTCATCTTGATTCCTAAATCATCTTCACCTATAGCTGTTATAAAAGGGCAGTAATTTCCTAAGAAAGCTAAGTTCTCAGCAACATTTCTCATGACTCCACCGAATGAAACAGCTAAAGTTCCTATGTTTGAAACACCAGGAATAAGTTTATCTCTAGAATCTCCGATATAGTCGATATTTGATCCACCGATCAATATGAGTTTCTTGTTAGACATGAGAAATTACTTAAGCTTTGAATATTCAGCTGCTATTTGAGCACCGAGCTTAGCGTTGTTCAAAACTAAATGAATGTTGGCTTCCAAAGATTCACCACCAGTCAATTCGACAATTCTCTTGAGCAAGAAAGGAGTCTCATCCTTTCCATGGATTCCTAAGGCTTCCATTTCTTGTTGAGCCTTATCTATAGCTTTGTCTATAATCTTTTCATCCATAGAATACTCTTCTGGAATAGGATTGCAAATCAAAGCTCCACCATCTAGTTTGTATTCTCTCTTAGCCTTTACTATTTTTGCTATTTCCAAAGGTGATTGAGCATTGTAATCAGGCTTGTATGTGCTAGTTCTTGTATAGAAGCGAGGCAATGTTTCGCTTTGATAAGAGATTACAGGAACACCTTTTGTTTCCAAATATTCCAAAGTTAAAGGCAAGTCCAATATGGCTTTAGGTCCAGCACAAATGACTGTGACATTTGTCTTTCCTAATTCATCTAAGTCAGCACTTATATCAAAAGTCTTTGTTGCACCTCTTTGACATCCACCTATTCCACCTGTGACAAAGAAATTGATTCCAGCCAAATTTGCAAAAATCATAGTAGCAGAAACGGTGGTTGCACCCCATAATTTCATAGCAGTGACGATAGGAATATCTCTTCTAGAGACTTTGATAATTCCTTTTTTCTTTCCAAATTCTTCGATTTCATCAGGTGTCATACCGATGATGGGTTCACCTTCAATGATTCCTATAGTGGCGGGAACTGCACCATTATCTCTTACAGTTTTTTCTACAGCCCAAGCACATTCGACATTTCTTGGATATGGCATTCCATGAGAAATGATAGTAGATTCTAAAGCGACAACAGGTTTTCCTTCTTGGATAGCCTTCAAAACCTCAGGGTTGATTTTCATTTTAAAGCCTCTCTTTTTTCCAAAAGAGAATTATAAATAAAAGGAAGTATTTATTCTATATAAGAATAGATTTTGAAAGTCTTTTCTAAAAATACAAACTAATTATTTATTATTCTTCTTAACCAAACAATCAGCACATGTACAGTAAAGAACAGTTCTTTTGTAGTCGAGTTCACAACCGTGTTCTTGTTGAACATGATCATAGAATGTTTCTAGTTGTGTGCATTTTAAAGGAATTATCTTTCCACACTCCAAACAGACCATTCTTCCGTTTGAATATCCAACTTCATCTAAAACGATATAACGAAACAAGGATTTCTTTCCGTCAGATGATGATATTCTTGCTACTTTTCCTTCTTCTGCTAATTTATCTAAGAATCTATATACCGTGGGGTATGAGATATGAATGTCTAGTTTTTCTAAATCACTTATCAAATCACTGACTGATTGGAATTCGTTCTTCTTACTTTTGAGGACTTCTAATAATAGTCTTTTTTGTTTTGTAGTATATGAAGCCATAATAGTCCTCCTTTCTTTTCTCTTATTATACGAAAATTTATATCAAGCGTTAAACATTATAATAAATGAAAGACAAAAATGAATGGAAAATTAGTCTTTTATAAGCGTTATATAAGTTGCAAAAAACATAGATAACCACTATATTTTTCTTGCATTTATTTTTAATAATTGCTATTCTAACAATAGAGGTGAAAAGAAAATGGTCACAAAAGATTTAATCGATGATGTAGCTTCAAAAGCTCGTCTTTCTAAAAAAGAAGCTGAAGCAGCTATTAATGCTGTATTTGCCGGTATTACTGACGGACTTATCAACGATCCTGAACATAAGGTTCTTGTCTCTGGATTTGGAATTTTTGAAGTAAAAGAGACCAAAGCCAGAAAAGGTGTTAACCCTGCAACTCAAGAAGCGATTGAGATTCCTTCATCCAAGAGAGTTTCTTTCCGTGTCTCTAAGACTCTCAAAGAAGCAGTTAAGTAATTTAAGTAAAATAAAAAAGAGCCATTTGGCTCTTTTTTAGTCTTGTTTTTATTTGTTTTCTAATTTCATTTGCTGCTCGTCATGTTTCTTTTGATACATATAAAGAGCAAATGAGATAGCAAATCCAACAATCAATAAGCCGATTCCTAAGGATAAATCAATAGGCATAGAGACAGCGTTTGGATAATTTGTACTTTTGTCTACTACACCAGCCCAAATCTGATAAACCTCATATACATCGCTGTTGAAGAAGATCGATACGATTGCTCCAGCAGACAAACCTACAATAGCGAAGAAAGTTGTTTTCCTAGATTTTTCAAATAATTTATTTAAAAATTTTGAAGTTAAGAATAACCCAACTAAGAATCCAACAATCAATGCTGCATATATTCCAAAGATTTTAGGATTTTGTTTCCAATACTCTAGATGGAATGAACCCATCAAAGCATTAAAGTATCCTATCATCATCAAGAAAGCTGAGGCTGATAGTCCAGGAACTACTTGAGTTATACTAACGACAAATCCTATGACTAAGAATACTATATACTCCCACCATTCTATTGTAGTAAAGGCGGTTCCATCATTTCCGTTTCCAGTCAATAGTGTCACACAGACTGATAACACGATAGGAATTAGGAATCCAATTATCAACAATGAGATTCTAAGAGGTGTTTTCTTCTCACCTTTTATTTCATCATTGACAGCAGGGAAAGCACCTATCATCAAACCGGCAAACAAGCAAATGATAGCAAAAGGAATGTAATTCAATGCTGCTTGTACTCCAAAAAATCCACCGATGAATCCTATGATTGCTCCTATGACAACAGGAAGCAAAAACAAGAAGCAATTCTTAAATTTTTTGAATAGATTCGATACAGCATTCAACAACTTGTCGTAAATTTTAAAGATAATTGTTATTGTGGCACCGGATATTCCAGGAACAATAACAGCTAATCCAACAAAGAATCCAACCAAACAGTTTTTTAACCACTCCTTGGTATTTTTGGGAGGGGCAATCTGAGTTTCAACTTCAGATGTCTGATCTTCTGGCTTTTTTTTATTTTCCATACAATTCATTGACCTCTTTTTTGAACAACAAAGTAGTTTATATAATTCTTATAAAGACTTTTCAACTATAATTAACTATATTCATTCATAACCAAGGAGGCATTTATGGAACTAAATTTTAAAGATTTGAACTGGAGATCCATATTTTTGAAGAGATATAAAGGACTTGGACTTACAGAAAGTGATGCCATGGTTATTTTGATGGCTGATGAAGTGATGCAGATGGATGGGGAAATACCAGTTACGGCTGATGCATTATCACAGTATATGTCTTTATCCAAAGAAACTATTGATGATTGTTTATTGAGATTGATGGACAAGAAGTATGTCGCATATAGCCCTAAAGGAGATTTAACTTTACAGCCTCTTTTTAGTAAATTGTTCGATGATTTCAAAAAAGATATAGTCTTATCTTCTGACTCTCGTTCTCAAAAGAAAATTGATGATGCTTATGCCTTCTTCCAAAAAGAGATGGGAAGACCATTGACACCATTGGAAGTCGATAAGATAAATGGATGGTTAGGTGAAGGTGCTACTGTATCTATGATGCAGGAAGCATATGCAAATATTCAATCCAAGCAAAAAAGAGTTACTTTTCCTAGATTAGAAAAAGAAATTTTGCGTTTAGAAAAAGAAAAAGATATTAACAAAGAAGGTTATACTGCAAGGGATGATGCGCATAGATCTAATGAGTTACCTAAGATTATCTCTCACGATTGGTTGAACGATGACTAGACAAGAAAAAGCAGATCAGGTAAAGAATTTCTTAGATGATAGATTTGGTCTTGTCGATTGTTTTTTAAAGCATAAGACAGATCAGGAGTTTTTGATTGCAGTTATGCTTTCTGCTCAGTCTAACGACAAGTCAGTTAATAAAGTGACTCCGATATTATTTGATAAGTATAAAGACTTAGCTGCTTTATCTAAAGCCAACGTCGATGATGTCATCAGTATTATCAAACCGGTAGGATTAGCAAAAACCAAAGCTAGTCACATAATTGAAGCATCTAAAATTATTGTCGATAAATATGATGGTCAAATTCCAAAAGATAGAAAAGTTTTGATGACACTTCCCGGTGTTGGATTTAAAACATCGGGAGTGGTCTTAGGCGAGTTATATAATTTTCCTTATCTACCAGTGGATACACATGTAGAAAGAGTATCTAAGTTTCTTGGCCTTGTCGATAAAGATTTAAGGCCAGAACAAATAGAATTAAAATTAGAAAAGCTATTTAAAAATAGCTGTCTAATCAATACTCATAGACAGTTGATAATGTTAGGTAGAACGATATTGACAGCTAAGAATCCAAAGTTAGATGAACTACCTTTCTCTTGGATTAAGAAGAGTTAGAGTTTTGGATTATCAGGATCTAATTGAGAATTAAAATAAGCTTTATCTATAGCATCCAATATATAAAGCCTAGGTGTAAAACCTTGCTTGATTAGAATTCCGTTTTCTATAAAGAAATCTCTTTTAAATCCTTGATGGGATTTTTCTTTTAATATTCTATCTACTATGAAATGCGCATCTAACAAATAAACTTCGTTTCTTTGAGTGAATGATACGACAAAAAAGCCTATTCCACCTAGTTTTAAGACTAAATCTAGATGAGTCACTTGTTGAGGTCTTATGTTTTGAAAGTGAAGAGTGTCTTCCTTAGTCTCTTTGCATTCGAAATCGATGTATTTAGAACGATAAACTCCAACAAAATCAGTTGTTGATTTTTGATCAAAATGAGCCTCGATAATCTTGTTTGGATTAGACTTGTCAACTTTATATACTCTAATAGGAGTTGGTCTTTTATAAATAGAAGCTATTCCAAGATTTCTATAATAGTCACAGGATTTGATTACATCGTTTTCCAAATGCATTCCCATGTTGGCTCTATCAGCTAGACCATTTCTTTTTCTTTTGATGATTCCTTTTTTTTTCTCATCTTTTACAACTTCTTCATAAGTCTTTCCGTTAGGATACTTGATCGTCATGATAAGTAATCCTCAATGGCTTTGTTGAAATCTTTAGAAGATACATCTTTTCCATTACACAAATCATCTATAAATGGCTTGGATATAATGAAGAAATCTTTTGAAGTTAGAAGATTCTTCTTGAATTCGCGTAATGTTATATCAGGTCTTTTTATCACTTGAATGAATAGATTCATTAAGTTTTCAGCATCATACAAAGGATCGTGTGCGTGCTGTAAATTCTTGGCTTCATAAATTTCTAGAAGCTTAGGTTGTGAGAATGTCATATGTCTTTCGTCATGAACGAATCTAGAGACGAATGCCTGCATGTCGAACCAGTTTCTTTTTATATGGTCATAAAAGTCTTGACATAATTGATCGTTGGCTCTTATCTTGGATTGATAGAGCATATTTAAGTCTTGGTTTCCGAAAGTAATATATACTTTCTTTCCAGTGCATTTAGTGAACGTCATAAGTTCGACTAACGCTTTATGGAAGGTGATACCTTCTGTCTTCAATCTTTCGTCAGTTATACCGGTCAGAACAGTGACAACACCACCTACAGGATTTTGAGGTTTTATCAATCTCTTGAAAACCTGAATCTTTTTTCCTGGTAAAGGCAATAAATCGGGTCCACAAAAATACTTGCAGGCTCCTATTGCAATAGTTTCATGTGATAATTGAGTTCCTTCTAAATCTAGAAAGACTAATTCTCTAGGTTCTCCGATTTCTTCTTTTAAAAGGCGCATAATAATCCTTAAGATAATTTCCAAATATCTTCTATTTTGTCTTCTTCAACCTTTGGTGGCTCGTATTGTTTTGCTATTTCATCAGTCTTTTTCAATATGCTCATCAAATGCATACCTTCGGAAGGCCCTAATGACTTAAGCCACATTGTGAATACTTCTACAATAGCATCTGTTTCTTTTTTGTATTTTTCCAATCCAGCAGGTGTAATCTTTACGAAAACTTGTCTTCTATTAGTTTTGTCAGTCTCTCTAGTAATCAATCCTTCCTTCTCCATATTTCTAAGGTTCGCTGCTACATTAGGTCTGGATAAATTCAATTCACTAGAGATGTCCGAAGGATGACATAACCCTCCTGAATTGACTAGAAGCAATAGTATTCTTCCATCTGATTTGATGAAATTAATAAGAGAATTGAACATTCCATGATTGTAGACGTCTAAGAGGTAAGAAAAGAATGCAAATATATCCTTATCTACTCCATCAAGTCTTTTTAAAGCGGGAGAATTTTCGATGGATTTTTCTTTTTTGTTGTCCATTTTGTTTTATCCTTTCCTGTCGTTTATCAAAAGGCATAGATTATTATTTTAATAATAATTCAAAGATTGAATTATTTCAACTTTTGAGGTTGGTTATGGCTATAAAAATACTTTCAAAATGTGTGTTTTCTATAAATCTTGATATTTAATCTTATTTATATATTGTATTTTTTGCTATTTTATGGTATTTTCACCAAGCATGTCCAAAGCTACATGCAATGCACACGAATATGGATTTTGCCGACTAGTCCTTAAAATGCAGGACTTATACGAATCTTATAAGTCTGTTACACAAACATTCTAGACCTTACATAGAAACTGTATTAATGCGTTTTCTGGGTTGGCAGTACGGAAGTATTCGGAGGTATAACAAAAAATGGAGGGTTTTTAAAAACCATGAGTGAAGAAGTTAAAGTAGAAGCTCCAGTCGAGTCTGCACCCGCTGCTGAGCAACCCAAAGCTGATTTGATGTCAAAGACTATCCACAAGGATAGTGATCCTGTTGTTTCTGTTAAGGAACTCATTGCCGTCGGTGCCCATTATGGTCACCAAGCACGTCGCTGGAATCCTAACATGAAGCCTTACATCTATGGTAAGAAGAACAACTTGCACATCCTCGATTTGAACAAGTCTGTTGATTTGATTCAAAAGGCTTATGTGGCTCTTAAGAAGATTGTTGAACAAGGTGGAAAGGTTCTCTTCGTTGGAACTAAGCCTGTCGCCAAGGAAACTGTCTTGAATGAGGCTACTCGTTCTGGCTGCTTCTATGTCAACAATCGTTGGTTGGGTGGAACCTTGACTAACTTCGATACCATATACAAACGTATCAAGCTCTTGAAGGAACTTGATGAAGCTACTGAGAGTGGACAACTCGACAAGCTTTCCAAGAAGGATGCTATTGCCAAGGGCAAGGAACGTGATCGTTTGAGCTCACTTCTCGGTGGTATCAAGGAAATGAGAAAGAGACCTGACGCTATCGTCGTGGTCGATTCTAACTGGGAGCACAACGCTGTCCATGAAGCCAAGTTGCTCCACATTCACACCTTTGGACTCATCGATACTAACTGTGAGCCTTCAGATGTAGAATTCCCTATTCCTGTGAACGTTGATGGACCTGAGTCTGTCAAGCTCATCATTGGATTGCTCGCCGATGCCGTTGTCGCTGCTAAGGGTGGAGAAGCTGCTTATGCTTACCAAGCCGATGCTGCTGATGCCGGAAATATGGAGAGCTTCATCCCTGAGGATTTGAGCAAGTATCAATTCAGCCAGGACGATTTGAAGGTTGTCCACGCTAAGATTCGTGAAGATATCTTCGCTGCTAAGCGTAAGGGCAAGAAGCGTCGTAAGAAAGCTAGCAAGAAGTTTGTAAAGCGTCCTAATGGTGGAAATCATGGACCTAAGGATGAAAATCGTGGAGAGAAGGCTCAAGAGGCTCCTAAGGCCACTGAAGCTGCTCCTAGCGAGAAGACTGAAGCTAAGCCTGCAACTGAGGAGACTAAATAACCGTGTCATCTGCACAAATCGAATTAATTAAGCAGCTCAGAGACCGCACTGGTGCCGGACTCATGGACTGCAAAAAGGCTATTGTCGCTTGCGAGAATGATGTCGAGAAGGCTATTGTCTGGCTTCGTGAGAAGGGCTTGAGCAAGGTTGCTAAGAAGGCCAACCGTGTTGCAGCCGAAGGAAAGAGCTGGATTGAAGAGTCTGGTGATGATGCCGTTATCTTCGAAGTCAACTCCGAGACTGACTTTGTCTCTGAATCACCTGCTTTCGGTGATTTGGTCAAAGAAATTGGAAAAGTTTTGATTGAAAAGAAACCCGCCACTTTGGAAGAAGCCACTGAAATGGTTTCTAGCATTTGTGCTGACGGAACCATGCGTATGGGTGAGAAGATAGTTCTCCGCCGCTTGAAGTGGATTCACAAGAGTGCCGGTGAGAACATCGGAACCTATATCCATATGAAGGGTAAGATTGCAGTTGCTGTTGTATTGAAGGGTGGCGATAAAGCTTTTGCTGATGATATCGCTGTTTCTCTTTGCTCCAGTCTTCCTACCTACATTTTCGAGTCAGAGATTCCTGCCGAAGTTGTAAAGAAGGAAACTGAAATTGAAATCGAAGCCTCCCAAGCTGATCCTAAGTTTGCTAGCAAACCTCAAGCAATCCAAGAAAAGATTGTTGAGGGACGTGTTAGAAAGAACCTCAACTCTCAAGTCTTCGTCGATCAAGAATTCATCTTGGATACTTCCAAGATTGTAGGACAAGTCTTGAAAGAGCATGGAGCTGAAATCGTCTCTACAGTTCGTTTCACCACTGGTGAAGGAATTGAAAAGGCTCAATCCGACTTTGCTGCCGAAGTTGCTGCACAACTCAACAACAAGTAATTTATTGAATTTGTAACAAGGCACGCCTATGTGTGCCTTGTTTTTTGAAAGAGGGTTATATGGAAATAAAATATAAACGTGTATTGCTTAAAATCTCTGGCGAAGCTTTGGAAGACAGCGAGAATCATTCGATATTCTCAAAAGAGAAGATGGTAGGAATAGCTGAACAAGTTAAAATTCTTCACTCTGCTGGGGTTCAGGTCTGTCTTGTTGTCGGAGCTGGAAATATCTGGAGAGGAAAATTGGCCGGATTATTAGGCTTAAATCCAGCTCAAGCAGATGATATGGGAATGATGGGTACAGTCATTAATGGATTAGGACTTAAGGGTGTATTAGAAAACAATGGATTGAAAGCACATGTTTTCTCTTCTATCCAAGTCGATAAATTTTGTGACTATTTTACACAAAGAGATGCTTTGAGAGCTTTGGACAATGGTGAAGTATGTATCTTTGTGGGTGGAACAGGAAATCCTTTCTTCACAACTGATTCATGTGCAGCTTTGAGAGCTTTAGAGACTAGTTGTGACGTCATCTTGATGGCAAAGAATGGTGTTGATGGAGTCTACACTGCCGATCCTAAGACTGATAAGTCGGCTAAGTTGATCAAGACTATAACTTATCATGAGATTCTTGATAAGAAATTGAAGGTCATGGATGCTACTGCTGCTGGATTATTGGAGGATTCCAATATTCAAATCAGGGTGTTCGAAATGAAACCGGAGAATTTCTTAAAGGTCATCACTGGTGATTCTATGGGAACATTGATCACAAAATAAGCAATTTAATTGCTTTTATTTGTGTTAATAATAGATACCTTTGTATCACTTATAAGTTTTTATTATATATTTCTATAGTAAGGAGAAATAATTATGGAAGAGAAAGAAGTATTAGATTCAGTTAAAACTGAAATGAATGAAGCTATCAATAAGCTTAAAGGATCTTTGGCTACCTTGAGAGCAGGTGCAGTCAATCCTAATGTCTTAGATAAGATCCGTGTCGATTATTATGGAGAAATGACTCCTATCAAGACTTTGGCAGCAGTTAGAGTTGAAGGTGGAACAGCCTTGGTTTTAAAGGTTTTCGATCCTTCTTCAGTAAAGTCTATCGAAGCTGCAATAGGAACATCAAACTTGGGTGTGAATCCTAATGTCAAAGGAAATGAGATTCGTCTTAATTTCCCACCCCTCTCTGGTGATCGTCGTAAGGAAATCATCAAGGAAGCTAAAGGATATTGTGACGATAATAAAGTCACAATCCGTGCTATTAGAAAGAATTGGATGGATAAGGTAAAGAAATCCGAAGAGTTCTCTGAGGATTTAGAGAAGCGTATCGATGCTGCTATTCAAAAGGAACACGATGCTGCTATCAAGACTATCGACTCCTTATACAAGGGTAAGGAACAGGAGCTTTCTAATATCTAGTGTCTGACAAAGATACAAAAAGTTTGAAGCATATTCTTTTTATTATGGATGGAAATGGCCGTTGGGCCAAGAAGAGATTGTTGCCTCGAACTGCAGGACATTTGGCAGGAGTAAAACGCATCAAAGAAATAGTTGATGAGTGTTTTTTGACCTATCAAATTCCATATGTTTCATTGTTTTGCTTCTCTAGTGAGAACTGGAATAGACCTGAAGCTGAAGTTTCCACTCTATTCAAATTATTAAAAGAATTCTTTTCTTCAAACATTGAAGATTTTAAATCTAAGGGTGTGAAGATTAGAGTTGTTGGAGACCTGGCCGATAAAAGAATACCGACTGATATTCTCAATACTATCAATGAAGCTATGGAAGAGACAAAAGAATTGAATAAGTACAACTTCACTGTCTTATTCAATTATGGTGGAAGACAAGATGTGGTTCAAGCTACTAAGAGATTTGCTTCTCTATATAAAGAAGGAAAAGTAGAATTGGATTCTTTGAATGTTAAATCGTTCGAAGATTATCTTTGGACTAAAGATTTGCCAGATGTCGATTTAATGGTTAGAACCTCTGGCGAGTTGAGAGTATCTAATTGTTATTTATATCAATTAGCTTATGCTGAAATGGAATTTCCAAAGACTTATTGGCCTGATTATTCGGTGAAATCATTGAAGGAATCCTTGGATGATTTCTACGGAAGAAATAGACGTTTCGGAGCAATAAAAGAATGAAAAAGTTATCGAAAAATACTGAACATTCAATGATTGTGAGAATAATCACTGGATTGATTTTAGGTTTAGTCTTGGGACCGGCTGGAATATTTGGTGGATGGTATCTGTTGGCAGTATCATTTGTTTTAGTTTTCTTTGCCGCCTATGAGATATTAGCTTTGCCTGGAAAAAAGCATTATAGTAAGTTCATATGGATTTGGACTTATGTTTGGATGTATGCAATGATTTATTGGACCTTCTTTAAAGAAGAAGATATAAGGAATGAATTATTTGCTGGCAACTTTTTCTCATTGAATAAAATTTATATCAGTATTTTCTCACTAGTCATTTATTTAATAGGTTTGTTTTGCTTCTCATTCTTATATGAAACATTTAGACTGGATGATGTTTTCTACTTGTTTACTATGGTCTTCATAGTATCGCTAGGATTCTATTCGATTATGTATTTAAGATATTATCCTACTGCTTTCTTAGATAAGACGGATCCTGCTGATATCACATTGACTTATAACTGGTCTATATCTTCTTCTATGTTGCTGTGGTTTTGTTTGTTTGGCGTTTGGTGTAGCGATATAGGAGCTTACTTTGTCGGTGTTTTATTCGGTAAGCATCCAATGAATCCTAGAGTATCTCCCCATAAAACATGGGAAGGATTCTTTGGTGGAGTTGTTCTTTCAATGATATTCACTTTGAGTTTCTCAGCGATATCGTGGTACTGTTTTAAAACTCCTTTGATCAAAACTGGTGGAGAAGCTCCTTTGGATGGATTGAGCTTTGAAAGCCAAAGTGGTTGGGGTTGGGGCTACATCTTACTCTTGTCTATAATTATTCCTATTATGGATAATATAGGTGGATTTATCTTCTCGGCAGTTAAAAGACATTTCAATGTTAAAGATTGGGGCTTTATTTTACCTGGTCATGGTGGCATAATTGATAGGTTTGATTCCATATTCGTCACCTGTTCTGTAGTAGCTATCTTGATATCATTTATTACTAATGGTTGGACATTCTTACAGCATTAATAACTGAATATAGGATTATTTAAAACTTAAAGGAAAAGAAAATTAAAGTATGGCAAAAAAGATTGTTTTATTAGGAGCGACTGGTTCTATAGGAACTCAGGCTTTGAGCTTGTTGAAAGATAATAATGAATATGAGCTCGTAGGAATTACAGCCAACAAGAATGTTGATAAGTTGGTGGAGATAGTCAAAGAATTTCCAACTATAAAATTTGTTGGAATTGTTGCTGATTCTAAAGCTAAAGCTTTGAAAGAAGCTTTACCTGAAGTTGAAGTTTTATCTGGCAAATCTATAAACTTAACCATAATTGATGAGGCTAATCCTGATGTTGTCTTGAATTCAATTTTAGGATTTGATGGATTCTTACCTTCACTTCATGCTTTGAAGAAGGATAAGATTCTTTTGTTAGCTAACAAAGAAACTTTGGTCGTGGGTGGAAACTTTATCAATGAGGTATTAGCTCAAGGTCATGGAAAGTTGATTCCTATCGATTCTGAGCATGTAGCAGTTGCTAAATGTTTAGCTGAAGTTCCTCAAGACAAGAAAGTCAAAGAATTGTTTATCACAGCTTCTGGCGGTGCTTTGAGAGACTATCCTACTAAGGCTATCGGAACAGCTCCTATTCAAGCGGTGTTAGCTCATCCTACATGGAAGATGGGACCAAAGATCACTGTAGATAGTGCTACTATGGTGAATAAAGCATATGAAGTCATCGAAGCTTCTATGTTGTTCCATTATCCTTTGAAGGATATCAAGGCTGTTATCAATAGAGAATCTTTGATTCATGGTGGTGTTGTTTTAGAAGACGGAACTTCTATATATGAATATTCTCCTAATACTATGCTCACACCTATCAAATATGCTTTGAGTCTTGGAACTGAGAAACGTCATGAATTGACTGACGAAGATAAAGAAGCAGTCAAGAATTTAAAGACTGAGGATATTGATAAGAACAGATATCCTATGTTCACATTCATTTTATCATTGGTCGGAAAATATCCTTCTCGTGCAGCAATTGTTGTGAATGCTGTGGATGAAGAAGCTGTAAATGCTTATTTAAACGGAGAGATTCGTTTCGGCGATGTCGAGACAATATTGAGAAAAGTTTCTTCTAGTGTCACTAGAGATAGCGATAACCCCAAGGAATTGAAAGATGTCTTGGATTTGGATGAAAAAGCTAGAGATGCAGCAGATAAGATTATCACTCTTTACGCTAATGCTTTGAAAGCTGGAAACAATCCTTCCGATATAGTAGCTAAACCTATTCGTGATGCTAATAGAAAACACGAAGAAGAAATCAAGGATGAAGTCGAGAAGAGAAAGGCCAAAAAGGCTTCTCGTTGGAGAAACGATCCTAAGAAAAAAGCCTTGCTCAAAGAACATGAAGCTGAGAAAGCTAAGAAAGAAAAGCAAGGATATCCTAGAAATGCCAAGGATGCGGTCAAGGAAAAGAAAGTCTATGTTAAGAGAGAGGACAAGAAGATTGATGATCGTAAGAAGGATGTTCAATCTTTCGGAGACTACATGGACAAGAAGAAGGATGATCATCAAGACTTCGGTAGAAGTGGAATCCGTGGAAAGAGACCTTATCGTAACACTCATGAAGTGAATACTTTCCATAAGAAGAGTGATCATTATGATCACGAGAAGAAATTCAATGGTGATCATAAGGATAGAGATGATAGACATTCGAAATTTGGTGGACACTCATTCCATAAGACTAATGGAGGATTCCATTCAAGATCTAATGATTCTTATAAACCCAGTGGTGAATTCCATAAATCCTATAGGACTCATTCAGAAGGTGACGACAAGGAAAAGAAATCTTATTCATCTAAAAAACCATCATTTGGCCATTCATCCTTCAAAGGTGGGGAAAGACATTCATCATATAGAGGAAAGTCTTCATTCGGTGGAGACAAAAAGTCTTATCGTGGTGGACACTTCGACAAAGCTCGTCAAGATAAACCACAAGGAACTACCAAGAAGAGAACATTCCATACTGGAAGAAAGAACTTCAACCGCGGTAGATAATAAGTCAATTATTTGTATGAGATAAAAAGGAGGCAATTATGCAAATATTCATTAGTATCATAGTTTTCGTACTCGGGCTATGCTTTGTCATTTGCCTTCATGAGCTTGGTCATCTTTCGATGGCTAAGCTTTTTAAAGTTTATTGTGAAGAATATTCTATAGGATTTGGACCTAAAATCGTATCTATAAATCCCAAAGACAAGACTACAGGAAAACCACTATGGGAAACCACGGTCAATATTCGCTGTATTCCTTTAGGAGGATATGTTGCAATGGTCGGAGAAAGCGATGATGCTGCTTTGACTGAAGCTGGTATTCCACCAGTTCCAAAGGAAAGAACCTTCAGTGGTGTGAATCATGGAAAACAAGCAATTATCATGATTGCTGGAATCGTGATGAATGTCATCCTTTCTTTCTTCCTTTGCTTCATAGCTGATGCCTTTTGCCCACAACAGGATGTTTATACAAATAGAATTACTGTCGCCTCTGGCTCACATTTAGCTGATAGCGGTCTAACTACAGGTATTAGGATCGTATCGATAAAGAAAACATATCCTGATGATGTTCTCGTCTATGACGGATTGGGAAATAAATGGACTGATGAAAAGATATTTAACCTTCCAGACAAAGATAAAGCAGCTATCGAACAGTCAAAGAATAGAACTTTCAATACTGTAGATACATACTTTGATATTTCTAATGCGATGTTAGATGAAGTCTATTATAGAAATGAATCTGGCACGTATTATGAGCCTGTTGTATCAGTCGGTGATTCTCAAACTCATTTGTATTTATATCCTAGTAAGGATAGCAAAGAATTGACAGTGACTATTACTTATGCCGATATGTATTCGACTAAGAATGATGATGGGTCATACGATGGTTCTAAGGTTATTGAAGTGAAAGTGAAGCCTGAGTTGAGCGATGCGACCAAAGGTTTGTACCATTATGAAGCTTTGGGTTTATCGCCTTATATGTCTTATTCACCTAAGCCATATAACAGAAATAGTTTCATAGATGGAGAAGGAACTCCAACTATAACTGGTCAGTCATTTGCTAGAGCTTTAGGTCAAGCTTTCTATGATCAAGGCAATGGAATAGTTCAAACATTCCAAGCTATAGGTGGATTATTTACTCCATCAGGATGGCAGAATGTCGGTGGAATTGTTTCTATATTTAGAACTACAGAGCAAGCTGTGTCTATCGGTCCCTTCTATGTATTCTATCTGTGGGGTTTGATTTCAGTCAATATTGCGATTATGAACTTGATTCCATTCCCGGGTTTGGATGGATGGCAGTTACTATTGTGTATCATTGAATCTATTACTAGGAAACCAGCAAATAAGAAATTTAAGTCTTATGCTTCGATGATAGGATTAGGCGTTTTATTAGTCCTTGGAGTTGTGCTGATCGTATTAGATATAATTAGATGGGTTGGATAACAAGTATTGAATAAAAAAAAGACTAGTCTCGAAATAAAAGACTAGTCTTTTTGATTCTTATTCTATTTTTTAAGAAAATTATAAATTTAGGGATAAGAAGTATGATTTATGGAAAAATTTCGATAATTGAATGTAATTTTATATAGCTTTTGAATTGTTTATTTATGATTATTTATTTTTATTAGAAGGATTTATTCTCTCTGTATGTTTACAGTATGGATAATTATGACAACCATAGAATTTATAATTATAAGAGTAACGATAAACCATATAGTCACCACATATTGGACATATATGTTTTTTTCTTAAAGCTTCTTTATCTCGGATTGTATAATCACAATATGGGTAATTGGAACATTTCCAACAACTATTTCCATCCGGATAAGATTTTTCTGATAAGTTTCCAGTTTTACATCTTGGACAATAAATAATATCTTGTTCTTTTATTTGTTCTTTCTTGTTCATAATAGAGCATTTTTGGAGTATTTCAGTTAAGAAAGGGGATGTATGTGTATTATTGGCTATTATGTATGTACAAAGTTTTGCTCTTGTTAAAGCAACATACCAAAGTCTTCTTTCTTCCGAGAATGGATAATTTTCTTTAGAACTTAAAACTAAATTTAGAATAGGATCGTCATCCATTCTATTTGGAAATCCTATAAGTCCATCATCAGCATTTATTAGGACAACATAGTCTTCCTCAAGACCTTTTGATTTATGTACAGTGCTATATTTTATATTTAAATATGGATACTCTTTTATTATGATTTTATAACTATCATCATTTTCCTTGTCTCGTTTTAGCAATATTTTATTTGTCTCCTTAATTGTATCTATATCATTGTTATTTCTACCTAAGACCAATATATTTGCTCTATTTGAAATTGAAGAAATTTCTTTAATTATATTTAAGAAAGCAGTTCTTTTATTTGTTGAATAATACATAACTTTTATAGGAATGTTTGTATGGATATTAGATTTCATATGTTTATCGATTTGAGAAGGGTTTTTACATATGAAGTCATGCATGATATCTTGAAGTTCTTGGAAATTTCGATGTGTCATAGTAACAAATGAAATTTGACTATCATCAAAATAAGATTTAAAGTTAGTAAAGATATTAATATCGGATCCTGTGAATCTATATATAGATTGCCAGTCATCCCCTGCAGCAAACAATTGAGAATTGCCATGATCGATTAGCTTTTTCAAAAACTGCATTCTACTCCATGATATGTCTTGGAATTCATCGACAATTATGTATGAATATTTGAAATTGGTTGTCGAATTTAATAATTCGGTTGATTGTAGAATCATATCATCAAAATCAATTTTATTATTTTTTCTGATCCAGTTTATATAATAACAATAAACTGATTTAGCTATCTTTAAAAATCGTGAAGATCTAATCTTTTTAAAGGAATTTGCTGAACTTAAATTGAACTTATCGAACTGAGATTCATCGGTGTATCTAGCTTTATATAAATTGATAAATGATTTAATTAATCTAATAAAACTTGCGAATTTTCTTCCGTGATAAATTGAATTTAAAGCATTTTTAATTTCAATATTAGAAATGGGATGTGTTTGAATTCCATATTTTTTGAGGTTTTCTTTTAATTTTTCAAAGATTGTACCATCACTAAATTCATATGAATATGTTTCAAAGTATTTAGTTTTATATAGAGAATGTACTTTTCTTTTCCATTTTATTCCTTCTACATATTCCTTAGCTCTTTCTTTACTATATTGTGTAGCTTCGAAGTTTTTATTTACTCCATAATGCTCGTGATAAATACTATATTTCTTTAGATAAAAGTCTGGCTTATATTGTCTATGGTCATTTGTTGCTAAATTGACTGCATATGGTTCCTCATAAACATAATCTATACCATTGAGGAAGTACCAATTAGCAATGACATATTCTTCATAGCTTTTTACTTTTTCTTTTTTTAACGTTTCATATGAATAGCTGTTTTTGGCATTTAAATTAAGTTCTGATTTTAAGGTTGTAAAATCTTCTATTTTCAAATCTGAATACAAATCTCCATCATTTTCATATTTTTTATCTTTGTAATTGTCGTGCACTAAAAATAAAGCATAATATTCAAAGACTAATTTTAGCATCTTGAAATCCTTGGGTAGTTCATCCCTGAAATATGACTCGATTATTGCATTGAACTGATCTTCCACTATAAAATTCTTCTTTGTTATTGATGTTAATATTTGAAGACCAATTTTATGAAATGTTCCAACCGTTATGTTTGGATTGATATTTGATATTTTTTTCTGCAGATCATCAGCTGATTTTTTCGAATATGAGAGAAGTAATATGTCATTTGGTGATAAATTCTTTCTTTCTAGTAGATATTTAACTTTTCCACATATAGTTAATGTTTTTCCTGCACCTGCACCTGCAATTATTAAATTAGTTTTTTCATCTTTTAATATAGCTGTTCTTTGTTCTTTATCTAAGGATTTACCATTTACATTATCGAATATTGAATCTTTTATTTCGGCTTTAATCCAATCATTATTATTTTTTTCGATGATGTCTTGTATTCTTGTATTTAGATCAAAAGTATAGTAAAGGTGATTGAATTCTTTTATTTTGCTATATAGAGATTCTAGTTCCTCTGTTAATTTTTTTTCTTTGACTTTACTTATATATCCTGAATATATATGATTTTTGATTTCTATAGATTTGTTGTAAAGCAAGTATTGTTCTTGAATTGCTTTATAATCAGATACAATTGTCGATAATTGCTTTTCCCAATCGACATTTATTTTTGATTTATGTTTATATTGATTGAGAATAGAAATGTTTTTGCTATAAATTTCAATTATACCCGCTGTTATAGATGCTGGATTTTTAATTATATTGTCAAATGAAAAATTATCAAATTCAGAATGTAAATAATTTAAATCTTTATTGTGTTTTTCAATTTCTGACAATAGTGAATTCCACTCATTCGCTTGGCAGGATACTTTTAACCTATTTAAAATATCTCTTTGTTTATCGCTTAATTGTATTTCTATTATTGAATCTCTTTGTAATTCCTTTTTTAAACTCCATATGTATGGCTTTAAATAATATTTAAATTTTAATTTGTAAAAAAATATGAATTTCATTTTTTAAAGAGCTAATGTTCTTTATTATTATAAGAAAAAAAGATTGAAATAAAAATGCCAAGCTCAATCTTGGCATAATGTTATCTTATTATGTATTCTATTTCAAATTGATAGTCATAGAATATAACAACACAGCATATTTGCTATGACCTGTCACTTTGAAAAATGAAAATCCTTCAGGAATTGTATATGTATATGTTGTTTTATCAGTTATCACAGGTTTTATTTCAGCTCCATTGTTATCGGCTGATAGAATCGAAGATGAGGCATATAAAGAAGGATAACCTGCAAAATCACCTTTTGTTATGTCGACATTTAATACTACTGTAGATAAGTTCATCGCAGTCGAATTGAATAAGTAGGAATTACTCTTTGATAAATTCCTAAATTGAATTTTATCATTACTATTCATTACATAGTCATATTTGAATGTGTACCCGCTAATAGTCAAATCCGATTCGAATTCGGGATACTTTGCATCAAAATTATTTGCGTCGATTGTAATTGTCTTTATTGTTGTGTCTGGAGTTGATGGAGTGTCGGGATCAGTAGTTGTCGATTCATACTTCATTATATCGAGGAAGAATACTGAATTATCACATCCGAAGCTGAGCAGGAATCCTTTTTCTTTACTTTCGGCATAAGGATAATATCCATCTTCAACTGTGACTGTATATCCTAAAGCTTTCAAAGCATTGGAATAACTAGTATCCATTTGATTATCAGTTATAGAAGAATCTATTGTTCCATAAACGACAAATTCACTTGATGATTCGCTTTCGGAAGTATATCCGTAATAAGATTCATCGCTTGCTATATCGAATGATGGAATTTGATTATTTGTAACTGATGTCAAATTAAAGAATGTTGCTATATCAGCATAAGGGAATGAAGAATATTCTGTCACGTTGCTATCAGCATTGGATTCGACCCAAGCATATATTTCAAAGCCATAGTCAGCTGAATAACCTATTTGCAATACTATAAGATTTGTATCATCGTAACTGTATGCATAGAGATCATATCCATCTTGTGTCGAATCATATGTATATTCTTCATCTTCCACCTTACTTTTATATGCACTTGTTATATCGCCACAATCCATATCATGAGTGTAGAAGTAATTTCCAGAGTCATCCTTTTCGAGTGAGGATTCACGATTGTCAGTTAGACCATCAGCGAAAGGAATAGCGAAATCGAATCCGAATGCTTGTTTCATTATTTCTTTTTCTGATGCGTACCAATCTGAACTTGCATCATTTTTTTTATTAGATGATGTTGTAGTGTCTTTCTTGTCAGTATTGATCGATGGAACTGAAGGTTTGTTTGTCGAATTGTCTGTGACTTGATTTGAAGGTGTAGTAGGATTAGAACTAGAATCACCACAAGATGCCAAGAAAAAAGTGGTAGATAATAGAACTAAGGCTAGTAATTTGAATTTTGATTGCATTGATAATTTCTCCCGTATATATAATTTTAAAATGTTTGTTAGAAATAAAAAATAGATAACTGTATTTATTGATAGCGGTTATCTACTAAGCAAGTTTTATTTCTTCTTTTTGCTGTTATTTTTCTTTTTAGTATTATTGTTTTTGCTGGATCGTTTCTTGGATGATTTCTTCTTTCCTTTTTTAGCAAATACAATAGAAAGAACGATTATTAATACTAAGACGATAAATATAGCAATTATTATTCCGATAGTAATTCCTATGTTTTCAGAATTAAAGTAGACTGATGGAGTTACTTCAATTTTGAATTCACCTAATTTCTTGCTAGATTTATCTACTAACACTGAGATTGTTGTAGTTCCAAATCCTACTGCTTCTATAGTGTTGTCGTTTGAGATTTTAGCGATGGTATCATCGCTAGATTTTAGTACGATTTTTTCTTCTGGGAATAGATTGTCAACCTTAATATCTAATTTGTATGAAGTTGAATTTCCTATTACTGGAGCTAATTGAATATTTTTTGGTAAATCAGTTTTTAATATTGGATCATTCCAAATTATTATCTTAGTTTCGATGTGATTTATAATTCCGTCTTCAGTAGTTTCATCTATTTTTATAGGAGTTCCTTCTTTACATTCTTTTAATGTCTTGAATGTCTTCTTGTCATCAGACATAAATAAGTAATTGGAATCAAAACTGATATTGATAGTTGATTTAGGCGAATATGTAACTGGTAATTTTAAAGTGTCACTTGTATGCAAATTATATGAATCTTTGAGGCTAGAGAAATCTGATGTTGTTTTATAAGTATCAGGTGCGTATGCTCTTCTGGCCCATTCAGGATGATCTATGAATGGATTTCTGTTGTTTTGAACATTGTTATAGATAAGATTGTTTCTATGTATTTCATAATCACTTACAGGATCTAATTCATTCCATTTAAGGAAATCAGATAAATGTTGATGAACTCCATGGAAATGATCGTTGTCATCCTTTTGTGTTTTGTCATCTGTCAATAAGAGGTAAGGCTCACTTCTAGTGTTAGTCTCTTGTTTATTAGAGTATCTAACGCCCATATAAAGTAAAGCCCTAGCTATATCGCCTTTATATTGATCAGTTGGTTCGAATGTATCATCACCATCTTTATCTTTTCCAGACCATCCACTTAAATCAGTAGTACCATCAGCGTAATAACAATAGACTTCACTAAATGGTTTAGTTCTGTCTATGTATCCGTAGTAGTTATTATTGTGTATGTTATTTGTATGATGATCAGCTGCTAACAAATGATGAAGGTCTGTTCCAGCTCCAGCTTCAGGATCTCCGCTAGGTGAGAAACCGTGGCTTTTGGCCCATATATGTTCTTTATCTTCTTGAATATTTTGATTTGGCTTTTTCTTATTGTCAAAATCGATATGATCTAATGAAGGATCGATAGTCCAGGAGTTTCCGTTGACTAGATTGTTTATCTGCTTGCTCTTTGTTTCATTATTTTCGAAGTAAAGCAAAGTAAAATAGTAATTATTTGCTGTGTCATTTGAGAATTTAAAAGTATCAGGATTAATAGGTTGAGATAATTCCCAATTCCTATCTGTTATTTTATACCACTTGTTTACATCGGCATATTTAACAAAGTGATTGTCTTTTGATATTACAGTATATAACTCATTTATAAAACTAGAACCTGTTGAAGTGTTATCGACTGCAGAATAATATTTGTCTATATTTTCTTTACTTGTATCAGTAAAGTCCATCTTCAAAGACGAATTATAAAAACGCCCATCAAATGCCTTGGCGGCATTTAATACAGGTGCGTTAGACATCAACAAAAAAGTTAGTGGCAATAAAGCCCATAGTTTCTTATGCATATGATGAATATTTCCTTGGAATAATTTGTTACCAATGAATAATATAAATAAAAAAGTAGATAGTTTCTATATGAAATTTCTTATATCTAAGGTTTAGCATAAAATATTTACATTATTAGTTTGATTAGTTTTCTTTTACTATGTTTTTAGAACTTTTAAAATTTAGAGATAAGTTCTAACAAACTGATAAGCTTTAGTATGGAAGATAACCTTTGATTTTTGGGAAGACTTATTTCAACTCACTTAGTTTATAAAATACAAAGAAAACTAAGAGTGTAATACATTTATAAAAATTGTATAATTACTATTTGTGGAGTGATACCCAAGGGGTTTAAGGGACTGGTTTCGAAAACCAGCAGTGGATGAAAGTCCAGCCAGAGTTCAAATCTCTGTCACTCCGCCATTCTAGCTTGTTACGAACACTGCATGCTTGGCAGGCAGGGTTTGTTGCTATAGGCCAGTTGCCAAAAAGGCACTGATTGTCGAAAATCTATCAAATTACGGCTGTGTAGAAACATGGCTGTTTTTTGTTGCTTGGAGATGTTAAAAAAGTGCGATTTTTTGCATTGTGGATCTTGATCTTTTGAAAAGAATAAAGTAAAATATATGCGTTTCGTATTTGATAGGAGGTCAAAGTATGGAAAAGACAGTTATTGAATTATTTGCTGGTGTCGGCGGATTCCGTGTAGGCTTAAATAACGTCTTAAACTTTGACAGGACTACTGGGAGAGCCGTTGAAAATGGCCCTTGGAAATTTGTTTGGGCAAATCAGTGGGAACCGGCCACGAAGGAGCAACACGCTTTTGATTGCTATGCCTTACGATTTGGAAAAGAAGAGGCATCGAATGAAGACATTTCAAAGGTCAACAAAAAACAAATTCCCAATCATACATTACTGACCGGAGGGTTTCCATGCCAGGACTATTCCGTTGCCCGCTCTTTGAGTCATGAACAGGGCATCGAAGGCAAGAAAGGTGTTCTTTGGTGGCAAATAAATGATATTCTTAAAGCTAAGAAACCTAAGTTCGTCTTACTTGAAAACGTTGATCGCTTATTGAAAGCCCCGTCAAAACAAAGAGGGCAGGCGTTCGGAATCATCCTTCGTTGTTTCTGCGAAGCTGGATACGGAGTTCAATGGAGAGTAATTAACGCTGCAGAATATGGTCATCCTCAAAGACGTAGAAGAACCTTCATTTTTGCTTTCCATAATTCTACGAAATATTACAAGACATTCAAAAATACCGCAAAACGAACTAATCCCGACGAAGTCATTATCAACAATATGATGTTTTCCGCAGGATTTCCTTGCCGAGTTACAGGTGATGTGAATTTGGGAAGCCTAGCAAAGGATTCTTTCAAGAGTATCGCTGATATTTCGGATAAGTTTGCTTTCCGTTTTGAAAATGCGGGCTATTGTTTGAACTATAATATCTTCACTACTTCTGTTGAACCTATTTATGAAGGAAGGGTGAGAACATTGGGCGAATGTTTGGATTGCAATAACGTCCCTGAATATTGTTATGATGTCGATTATGAGAAGTTTAGATATTTGAAAGGCGCCAAGCATATTGAAAGAACTGCTAAAAATGGGCACAACTATTTCTATTCCGAAGGTCCGATTGCCTTCCCCGATTACTTGGATAGGCCAGGAAGGACAATGCTTACAAGTGAAGGAACTGTGAATAGAAGCTCACATTATATTCTTGATCCAGTATCTAATAGATACCGCATTCTCACACCTATCGAATGTGAAAGGCTCGATGAGTTCCCAGATGACTGGACCAACACTGGGATGAGCCCAAAAAGAAGGTATTTCATCGCGGGAAATGCCCTTGTTTGTGGGTTGATAGAAACAATGGGTGAGGAAATCTCGCACATTGTCGATGCCGAAGATTAGCGATTGTTATTTGATAAAAATGATGTCTCTATGATAGGCAAGAAAATCCTTCATTCTGGGATTGAACTTGATGTCGTAGATTCTTCCATTTTCAAGTTCGAGCCTTTTGGCATTGTCGTTTGTAATTATTGTGGACAACAATATCTTTCCACTGTTTTCGAATGAGATGAGTCCTCTGTCAAACAACCTATCGTAGGTTGCACTGAGGATAAATCCATTTTCACCGTTGGTTCTTTCCGAATTATTGGAAACGGACCACGGCTTAATGTGGCTGGCAATTAACACTTCAGGTATATTGATATGGGTGATAATACATCCTTCACTATATTTCCTTAATAGTTTTTCCCTATAGAGGCCCTGCCCAATCCTTGCTTTGACAATGGTCTCTTTTTCGGTTGTGGTCAATGTCGTGTCTTTTTCAATTTTGCTTACTTCTTTTTCTTCGGACCTTTGGCTTCCGTTCATGGTAAAGACATATAGCCGGAAATGTTTCAATGCATTTCTATACATCCTCTTTCCAATTTTATCTTTGTCTTGAAAAAACTTGTTTCTCAAAATGAGTTCGATGGCCAAATCCAATTCGAAAAGTTCCATGTCTTGAAGCGGTTTTGTGATGACGCCTTCGCTCATCATGTCTTTAGAGATCACTTTCAGCCCACTGTCGTAATGCTCGATGGATCGTTGACTTAAAAGGATTCCGTCCTTTTTCGTGCAAGTTTTTAGGAAATCCTGGAAATTCATACCCTTATTTTATCACTTCAGCTTTCAGAATCACAGATGGGACATGATAAAGGTAACAAAAAAGTCGTGCAACCATCGAATCTTTTTGAAATCTCTGGTATTAGGAAACATATTTGTTTCTTTTTGGTATCATATAAGGAGTATGGAAAACAAAAAGGACAAACACCCATCGGAGAAAGTCGAAAAGAACCGTAAAGACCTTCTTGATAAATTGAAGGCCTTGAATGGAAAAACAATTGGTCAAGTTGATCAATATGGACTTTTGGACAACCCAAAGAACAAAGGCGATATCGGACAGGTTATCCAAAAATATCTCGGAAAGGATTTGGACAATGATCCAGGCCCTGATTTTCCTGATGCCGAGCTTGAACTTAAGGTCACTGGTCTGTTGCCAAACAAAGCCAAAACGAAAGACAAATTCAGGGCGAAGGAGAGGCTCGTCCTTACCAACATTAATTACAACGAAGACTATAAATCCTCTTTCGAAAACAGCCATCTAATAGAAAAATGCGACGATATGCTGATGACTTGCTATGAATATGTAAAACCTGATGCAGAAAAAATTGATTATGGAGCTTTTCCCATCATAGATTCTTTTATTTTGGCATTGTCGAATGAAGACAAAGCGGTAATGAAACGTGATTTCGACCTGATTATTTCGAAAATTAAGAACGGACAGGCGGATCAGATATCGGAATCGGACACAAACTATTTGGCAGCGTGCACGAAGGCAAAGGATTCTACCATCAGAAAAACGCAACCCTTCTCTTCAACTCTTGCCAAGCCTAGGGCCTTTTCTTTAAAACAGTCTTTTGTCAGTTCCCTTATCCGTGAATATATTTCAAATGAACATTTTCAAAGTATCCTTGACGGCGTGAAGAGCATGAACTTCGGCGGCATCGAAGATTTTGTGCTTTCAAAACTAAAGCCATGGTTCGGAAAGACCGAGGAGGAACTCGGATATACATTCAACGTTGCTACAAATGCTAAGAATCGATATTCGATGTACATCAACAGGATTTTTAAAGTTTCGAGTTTGGAAGAGTCCGAAGAATTCCAAAAGGCCGACATTGTCGTTAAAACGTTGAGAATCAAGAAAACTGGCTCGATTCAAGAAAAGATGTCTTTTGCCCAGATGGATTTCGTTGATGTAGCAGAAACGCCATGGGAAGAATCAGACGTCAGGTCATATTTTTCCGAAAAACGTTTCCTTTTCATCGCGTTCAGGGAAACGGAGAAGGGGTATGTTTTAGACAACGCCGCTTTCTACAATTTCCCTGAGACAATCGTAGATGAGTTCGTTGGCTATACATATCGGAAGACGCAAAAGACCCTTTTGGAGGGGAATATTGTCAAATCAACTTCATGGAAGAAAGTCAAGGGAGAGATTAAACTCATTCACAATACGAATTTCGTTGGATCAAAGGAAAACCCCGTTTGTCACGTAAGACCCCATGGAGCCGATTTCAATGATCAGTCTCCACTTCCTGTTCCCGATAAATACACAGGCTATACAAGCTACGAGAAACAATGCTTTTGGATTGATACCAGATTCATTAATGCTATTCTGCGCAAAACGGAAAAAGAGTATCTAGATGTCGCAAGAAAGAAATTGAATTCGAAAAACTAGATATATTTAAAGCCTCTATTGAAATATTAAGAAACCTTCCATTGGAAACTGGTGTTTAAAAGACTTCTTTTATAACTAGATTTGTAAATAAGGTAGATGTCTTTAATGATGGTAGAGTACTAGTGATTGTAGATTCGTTTGGCCATAAAGCCACTGCCTTAGTAACTGAAGAAAGCAATAATATTGTTCGCATACAACCTATTTTAAGCCGCCATTATATTGAATTTATAAATCTTGAATAAGATTTATCTTATATGTTATAAAAAAAGGTGGAGCCCACCTTTTTATTTTACTTGTTTATGAGCTCTCAAGGCCCATAAAATAGAAATCAAATCTATTCCTTCCTGACATATAGCACCTATGATGGCTGGAAGTACTCCAAACGCTGCAACTATCATTAATATTATGCAAGTTGTTATTCCTATTAAAACAGCTTGTCTTCCTATTTTTAAAGTATTTATTGATATTTTCTTAGCTAATACAATGCTATCTATCGAATCATTTAAAATGATGATATCGCTGACCTCACTGATAGCACCGTCATTTCCGCTTTGCATTGCTATTCCTATGTCTGCATTTGCTAAGCAAGGTGTATCGTTTATTCCATCTCCTACCATTGCTATAGGTCTATCGTCATCACTTATAGAAGTTATTATATTTAATTTGTCCTGAGGCGATAAAGATGAATAGTATTTATCAATTCCAGCTTCTTCTGCGATTCTAGAAGCAGTTTTTTCGTTATCACCGGTAAGCATGATGATCTTATTGACATTCATATTTCTTAATGAAGATAAAGCTTCTTTTGTATCTTTTTTAAGTTTATCTCTAAAGATGATATATCCGACAGGATTATCATTCACTGATAACCCTACTAATGTTTCGCCTTTTTCTATATTATCATCTAAAGATACAAAAGATCTGTTTCCTACTTTATATTTAACTCCGTCTATAAACCCTTCAACTCCTTTTCCCGGATATTCTTTGATATCAGACGCTTTTAATAGATTTGTTTGATTTGATGATTCTATTATAGATTTAGCAAAGATGTGATTGGAATTAATTTCAAGACTAGCCATATATAAGAGCAAATCATCTTTTGAATAATCATCTATAGTTTCTATTTTTGAAATCGATGGTTTTCCAATGGTTAGAGTTCCTGTTTTGTCGAAAGCAAAAGTCTTAGTATTTGCTAGTTTTTCAAATGCGATAGGATCTTTTATTAAGATGTTCTTTTTATAGGCTTGCGATATTCCTGAAATCATTGCAATCGGAGCTGCTAATAATAAAGGACAAGGAGAAGCGACTACCAATACTTCGACAAATCTAGTAAAGCCATCCATCAATGAGATTGATGGATTTGTAATATAAGCAATAAGCCAACCTAATCCTGCTAGTAGATAAGAAACAATAGTGAATGGAATTGCTAATTTATCAGTCATTTTTACAAATTTAGATGGCTTTTTATCCACTTCTTTAGCTAATTTAACGATAGTTTGATACTGAGAATCAGCATCTTTTTTATCGACTTTAGCAATAATAGGAGAATCACCATTTATAAATCCTGATAGTATTTTGTCTCCTACTTTTTTTGATTCTGGAATACTTTCTCCTGTTAGAGAAGACATGTTGAATGGTGAGTTTCCATCGATTATCGTCGAATCCAATGGAACTGTTTCATTAGGCTTTATCAAAAACAAATCACCTATTTTTGCTTCTTTTATGTCTATATCCATACAATACCCGCTATCGGTCAATAGATGAACAACTTTAGGTGTCTTATTTATGAGCTCAGTCAATTCTTTATTTGCTTTCCTTGAAGAAAAAGACTCTAAGGCCTGACCAGAAGCCATCATAATCATTATCATAAGACAAGCCCAATAACCTTCGATAGTAATTCCGTTTATGGTGTCATTGACAAATAGAGTTGAAATAATAGAAGTCAAAGCTAAAATATCTAATCCTACATGTCCTTTTATTAAATCTTTTATCATACTTACGACAGTAATAACTACAAAAATTGCAGCACATGAATGGATGAGGATAAGAGAGACTAGATTCAACTGGAATCCAAATTGAAATATTAAAGCTAATATTCCAACAACAATCGTCAAAATAATTAAGTAATAATTAGATAAGAACTTTTTCATTGTAAATCACCGGTCCTTTCAAGAGTTCTATCTTTAAATAGTTTGTCGCCTGAAAAGGATTGCTCCTTTTCTGCCGTCGTCACCTTATATAAGGTCTAACGGAATCTTGTAAGTCACCTGTGGATTTACCACTACACACCCTTTCGGGATAGCACTTTTAATATAATGGTTTGATAAATGAAAATCAATATTCAAATAAAAATAAAAAAGCCTTAGGATTGGCTAAGACTTTGACATATATATTTAATCTGATAGCAACTCTTTTAATTGTATGGAATTGATTCCTATGTTTTTCTGCATGAAATCAGCTATTTTAATTATTTGTTTCTTTTCTCTCTTTAATTGTTTATATACTTTGTTGAATTCGCTTTTTAAATACTTCCTTTTAATTCTTTCGTATTTAAATTTCAACAAATACGATATTTCTTCAGAGTGGGCATAATGGCATGATGGATCCAAAATAGATCCACGGCATAGCAAGTTGTCGATTAGTTTTAATGCCTTAGTCAAATCACTACCACCTCCTACATCATACTTGCCTAAGATTAATTTTTCACTAGCAATTCCAGCTAGACTTGTGTCGATACTTTCTTCTAATGTTTCTCTGTCTAATCTCTCGGTAGAGAATTTATCAGAAGATAGAGTTTCTGCATTGATGTTATCTACTATTCTAGTTCTCAAAAAAGATATTCTTTTACAATGAGATTGTAGGTAAAGTGCATGACCTGCTTCGTGTATTGCGGTCATCCTTTCGATATTGTCAGGCTCTTCGTGGTTATGGTCTACTAAATCCATTTCATCTAATATTTTCAAAATATCATTCAGCTTTGTTTTTTCACCGTATTTTATACTTGCTTGACTAAATATGGATTCTATTTTAGCAATGTTTATTTTCTTGAACTCATATTTTAATTCTTCTTTTTCATCGGCAGTTACAGGAACATTGTATTTCTTGCTGAATCCATCTATTAAATCTTCAACTATAGATGAACTGCTCATACAATATTTCTTTTCCAATCTTCCAACTCTAACTAATGATTCAGGCCAATCTTGAGGAGATGAGTTTGATGTTGCAAGTGTGATTACAGAAGTGTTCTTATCAAATCCATCCATTTGAGATTGAAAAGCTCTAAGGAATTTAGGATCTACTTCACCCCAACAATTTAGTCCTAACAAATTGTCAATTTCATCGACTATTACTATTGATAATTTGTTCTTTCTAGCTTTAGTATATGCATCGACTATTTCTTTGTTTATATTATCTAGGTCACATTGAAGATTGATAACTGGGCAGTTAAAAATCTTTGAGAATTCTCTGCATATCAAAGTTTTACCATTTCCAGGCTCTCCATAGAAAACAAATCCTTTGGGTAGATCTGAGATATCCTTTCCATCTTTTAATCTATCCATATACTGGTCATAAACTTCTTTTAGTTGTTTTTTGATAGTGTCGTATCCGAACACATTAGGCAAGAAATCTTTGATTTTGTTTTCCATTTCCGTTTCCTCTCTTTCAAAGTTTCACCATTCTCTCATAGATTAGATTCAACTGATGGATAAAATGAATGATATTAAGCTTAATGTGTATAAAAATACACATTTGTTATTCTTAATGAATTCATTTTAGATAAAAAAGATGATAAAAATGTTTTTAGATTTAGAATATAAGGTTTCATCGATTTTGATTGTGGAGAGTCAAATATAAATGTTTGTACTATTAAATTAGATAATCTTATGCTCATATTAAATTATCTGCTTCAACTACAAAAAATAAATATCATAAAATTATTTTTGATTGTTTATGAATACTATTATCCATATGAGAAAATATTTGATTGGATTGAATTTGCCTTTGCTCTTTTATATGAATGCCTTATCAGTTTTTATTTCATAAAGAAGTTTGATGAGGACAAAAAGGAAATGAATGAAAAAGATAAGAAATAAAGCTCTTTTATATTGTATTTTATCTTTGTGAGTGCTATTGTTCTTTTGCCTTAAGCAAGGCCAGGTTACTCAGTTGGACATGGACTTTCGCCGGCTATTGAAGGAGACTTCTTTAGACGGTCAGCATCCCTTAATCGAAGCCAAGGTATGGGATAGAAAAGTTCTAATACCACTGAGAGCGTAAGCTCAAGCGTCATAAGGTTTACTCACGAGTAAATTATCCTTATGGCATTTGACTTGCCATAAGTTTTTTATTGAAAGGAGGGTAAACCCATGGGTCTCAAAGATTGGAAAGAAGCCAAGGCTAATAAAAAAATAGTCAAGGAAGAAAATTTGATTAACAAGGTTAATGCTCAAAAAATAGCAAAGACTGGAGTTGTTCAAAGTAAAGAAGATCGAGATAGACTTTTAAGAGCTAGTAGTTTGTCTATAGCTGATTTTTTTAAGGATATCGGTGTGGATGAAAAGACGGGCTTAAATGACGAAACTGTTGAAGCCAATAGAGAAAAATATGGAGCAAACACAGTTACTAAGATCAAAAGTAATGGTGTTTTTCATAGGCTTTTCAAAGCATTTACTTCTCCTTTTTCATTAATTTTGTTAGTTGTAGCTATCATATCAGCTATTGTCGCTTGGCTTCCTGGAGGTACCGCTGAAGATAAAGCTACTTGGTGGGTTACTCCCTTGATAATAATCATAATGGTTCTTCTCTCCGGAACTGTAAGTTTTGTGGAAGAGACTAAATCTCTTCGCTCAGCTGCTTCCTTGAAATCCATGACAGAGAATACTTCGACAGTCATCAGAAATGGAAAGGTAATCGAGCTTCCTAACGATCAATTGGTTGTTGGAGATATAGTTAGAATCGGTGCTGGTGATATGCTGCCAGCAGATGTTAGAGTTGTAGCTGCTAAAGATTTATTCGTTTCACAATCTGCTTTGACTGGCGAACAACAACCTGTTGAAAAGAATACTAATTCATATAATGGAAATTTAGCAAAAGCAAATCCTTTCGATGTCTCTTCTTTAGCTTTTGAAGGATCTAATGTTGTGTCTGGAAGAGGCGAGGTTTGTATAGTCAATGTCGGAAATAAAACAGTTTTTGGTGCTTTGAGAGAAAAAGTAGTAGAGAAAAAAGGAAAGACTGCTTTTGAAAAAGGTGTTGATTCAGTCGCTAAGATGCTCATGAGTTTCTTGGTGGTTATGGTTCCTCTTATCTTTATCATCGATGGCTTTGGTATTCATATAACATCAGAAGGGTTGGTAATTTCAGGATATAACGATTATAAGCAATGGATTCAAGCTTTGATGTTTGCTATGTCAGTAGCTGTTGGGCTCACTCCCGCACTTCTTCCTATGCAAGTTGCAGCTAATCTAGCTAAAGGTGCAGTCAAGATGTCTGGAAAGAAAGTTATAGTAAAGGATATCAACTCTATTCAAAACTTTGGAGCCATGGATGTTCTTTGTACGGATAAAACTGGAACACTTACTGAAAATAGCTCGACATTAGCTGAGTATTTTAACTTTGATGGTGTTTCATCTCCACGTGTTCTTCGCCTCGCTTTCTTAAATTCGTATTCCCAAACTGGAATTAAGTCTGTCATAGATAAATCGATTGTGGCATATGCTGAATCAGATAGATCATTTTATGAATCGTTGACTGAAGGATTAGTAAAGCTTGATGAAATTCCTTTCGACTTTGATAGAAAGAGATTAACTGTTTTATTAAAGGATCACACCGGTGCTAAATTTATGGTTGTGAAAGGTGCTACTGATTCTATGATAAAGACATTGGGCTTTATCAAAACAGCACAAGGAAAAAGACCTATTACTGCTGATGATATAGCTAAGATTAAGCTCACTGCCGATAAAGAATCTTTGAAAGGTAGAAGAACAATATTGATGGCTACTAAGGATACAGATAAAGATACGATAACAGTATCGGATGAATCTGACTTGGTCTTTGCTGGATATATATGTTTTGAAGACACGCCTAAAGCCTCGGCTAAGGAAGCTTTGGATGGCCTTAGAAACTTTGGTGTTACAGTCAAAGTATTAACCGGAGATAATGAGCCGGCTGCCAGAGCTGTTTGTAGAGCTACCGGGTTTGATGATATTAAAGTGTTATCTGGTGATGAGATTAGAGAGATGAGCGATGATGAATTGACTAAAAAGGTTGAGGAATGTAATTTGTTCGTTAAGTTGTCACCCGATGACAAGAGCAGAATTGTTACAAGTCTTCAAAGAAATAAACATACTGTCGGATTCATGGGTGATGGAATCAATGATGCAGCTGCTTTACATGCTGCTGATGTCGGAATTTCATTCAAGGATGCAACTGATATAGCTAAGGAATCAGCCGATATCATCATGTTGGAGAATGATTTGAATGTTTTGAGAGATGGAATTATCGAAGGAAGAAAATCATATGTAAATATGATGAAGTATTTGAAAGGTCAGACTTCTTCAAACTTCGGAAATATGATTTCTCAGATGATCGGAGCTATTTGGATTCCATTTATTCCGATGCAAGCTTTACAAATCATCTTGTTGGATATCATCACTGATGTTTCTTGTTCTATGATTCCTTTCGATTCGGTAGATGAGAGAAATATAATGCAGCCTTTGGATTTCTCAGTCAAACAAATACGATCGTTTATGTTTGCATTCGGACCGTTATCTTCTTGCATCGATATGATCACATTTGCTTTCTTGATGTACTTCATCTCTCCATTAATGGTCGTGAATATGAATTCAACTGGTGACACTATCAACTGGGCTTTCCAAAGTGGAATGTTCAACTGGAACTGGGCTGAGACATCCGATGAATATATAACTTTTATGATGACTTTCCAAACCGGATTCTTCTTAGAATCACTGATAACGCAGAATGTCGTCTATGCTTTCTTGAGAACTGATAGAATTCCTTTGATCCAGTCTTGGCCTAACGTCACATTGTCTTTAGGAATAGTCGTATCATGTCTATTGGGATTCTTTGTAGTTTATGTTCCTAATGTCAATGCTACTTTTGATATGGTTTCTATTAATCCAATATTCCTCGTCATTCTATTTGGACAAGTGCTGCTGTATGGATTATTGACTCAACCTGTGAAGTATTTATATAAAAAGCATTACGGAAGATTGCTATAGAGTTTATTTGATAAGCATAATTGTTGACGCTTTTTATATAAGTTATTCTTCATATAAAAAACTATCTGGATTGCCCAGATAGTTTTTAGCTTGGAAATATAAATTACTTAGTCAAAGCTTTTTCGATTTTAGCACCGACGATATCGTCATAATGCTCGATTCCAGAGTAGACACCCTTCTTTACAAGCTCGTTGTAAGAAACAGGTCTAACTTTGGCTATATGTTTCATATCTTCTTTGTCGAAAGCAATTTTAGTTCCGTTCTTATCGTTGTAAAGATTCTTGTGAGTGTTCTTCCAAGCAATTGCACTCTTGATCATGGTCTCCAAGTCATACTTAGGAGTCCAACCTAAGATTTTCTTTGCTCTTTCATTAGATGCGACAATAGCGGCAGGGTCTCCGGCTCTTCTGGGACCGAACTTCCACTTTACACCCTCAGACAAGTGCTCTTCTTTTAAGACCTTATCGACAGTAGTAAGAATTTCCTTGTTGGTGAACCCATTTTGAGAACCTAAGTTGATAGTTGCGGATTCTCCATCTTTGAGCAAATGCTCCATTCCAAGGACATGTGCCTCAGCTAAGTCGACAACATGGATGTAGTCTCTTAAGCATGTACCATCACGTGTTTCATAGTCATTACCGAAAATTTGCATCTCTTTTCCAGATAATCCAGCATTGATTATGACAGGAATTAAATGGGATTCAACAGGATGTGCTTCACCTATTTTGCTATCGAGTGATGCACCTGCAACGTTGAAATAACGGAAGATGACATGTTTGATGCCATATGCTTTTTCAGCAAAGGCAATCAAATGTTCAGCAGCAAGCTTTGAGAATCCATAAGGAGACTCAGGATGCAAAGGAGCATCCTCGCTTATCACTGTTGTTTTAGCAGTTCCGTATACAGCAGCTGTTGAAGAGAAGACGAAGTTTTTAACTCCATATGCATGCATACAACGAATAACGGAAACGACAGCTTGAATGTTATCATCAAAATAGGCAGTAGGATCTCCAACGGATTCAGGAACGATAATTTTTCCTGCAAAGTGCATTACACCATCTATTGTGTTGCTTTTGAATACTCCTGCTAAGAAGTTCAAATCACGAACATCACCCAAATAGAGTTTCGCACGTGGATCTACAGCCTTTACATGTCCGGTCGATAAGTTATCGACTACGATGACGTTAAAGTCGTGATCCAAAAGCTGACGAACAGCATGGGAGCCGATATAACCGGCTCCACCAGTTACCAAAACAGTCTTCTTCATGTTTAAAGATTTCCCCCTCGTTATGCAATGATATTTTATTACTTTATGCTCATAAAGGGCATACATTTTTATCATTTCTTATTTTATTGGCGTATTATTTATATTTCTTTTCTAAATACCTTAATTTATTAGAGCTTTACTAAACAATTTAATCGCCTTTAAGGTTTTTTGATTTCTTTAATTTTATTTATCCTTCTTTTAGATGCTTGTTTGTTATTTCTTTAAAATTTTTAACTAAGTAAACTACTGTGTATATAGTGTATACACTAAAGATTGATATCAGCACATCTAAGATATAAATCCACCAAGCATCAGGACATTTGATGTTGTAAAAGATACAAAGACCTAAAAAAACAATGGTCACTATCCAGGTCGATATCGATATCAATATCGGCGGATGTTTAAACCATTGTTTCCATTTATCTTTTATCTTATGAAACTCTTATGATCACTAAGCAAAGTAGAGTGGGGTCTTGTATAACTTGAATATTCTCATCTATTTGAATCGAATTGTCTTTAGTTGAAGCTCTTCTAAATTTGCTATAACCCAAATTTCTATAGAAATAATTATCTACTACCGGTTTGTATGGAATTGTATAAGGATCTTTGTAAGCACAAAGGACATAATCTCCATTCATTGAAGGGTGAGTGCTAAAATCGAATGAATCATCATTGAATGTCAAATCGTTTTGATATATAGCCTGGGATGTTGGATTAATCAATAAAAATGAATAAGAAGAAATATTATTTGAAATTACCAACTTTTTATCGATTAATGTAATCGATAAATTTGTTGAATCTCCTATCACATATGGATCATCAAAATCTACCCAAGTTTTATCTTCGCCTAAACTAGATTTGTTTATTGAATTTCTCAGTTGCTTATAATTCATTCCATCCACTAAAGTGCCAGGAATTAAATTAGATTCATTATTGATATTTATGAATGAATCATAAATAATCATTGTTAATGAAGATATGATCAATGCGAGAAGAACACCAAATTTAATCCAATAAATCTTTTTTCTTCTAATTTCTTTTTTATCTTTTATTCCAAAGTATTTTTCTTCTATGGCAAAATAAGGGTTGATTTCTTTCTCAACCTTTGTTCCTTCAGCTTGATCAATTGTTGAAGTTGATAGAGTTTCTTCTGCCATAGATTTTGATTATTAGAATTGCATTTCCTTGTAAGTACGAGGATAAGGCTGGACATCACGAATGTTTTGAATTCCGGTAAGGAACATCAAAAGTCTATCGAATCCAAGACCGAATCCAGAGTGGACGCATCCACCATATCTTCTAAGATCCAAGTACCATTGATATCCTTCGATGTTCATATTGAGCTCTTTCATTCTTTGCAGAAGTTTGTCATAGTCTTCTTCACGTTGGGATCCACCGCAAAGTTCACCGACTTCAGGAAGCAATAAGTCGACAGCAGCAACAGTCTTTCCATCGGGATTTTGCTTCATGTAGAAAGCCTTGATATCTTTAGGATAATCTGTTAAGAAGATAGGTCCTTTGAAGTGCTCTTCAGTGAGATATCTTTCATGTTCACTCATCAAATCAATTCCCCAGTGAATATCAGGATATTGGAATTTATGTCCGTTCTTTTGTGCTTCCTGAAGAATCTTAATTCCTTCAGTGTAGTTGACACGAGTGAAAGGCTTGGTCAAGAAATCATTTAATCTAGTGGAGAGATTCTTGTCGACCCAGGTCTCAAAGAATTTGATATCTTGCGAGCAACGCTCCATAACTCTCTTCACTACAAATTTCAAGAAATCTTCCATTAAATCCATATCATCATTGATATCGGCAAATGCTATTTCAGGTTCAATCATCCAAAATTCTGCTGCATGTCTTTGAGTATTGGATTTCTCAGCACGGAATGTAGGTCCAAAGGTGTAGACCTTTTCATAAGCCATAGCAAATGGTTCTACGTGTAATTGTCCGGACACTGTCAATGAAGCAGACTTTCCGAAGAAATCATCAGGTTCCTTTAGATTTGTTACTACTCTAAAAGTTTGACCTGCTCCTTCACAATCGTCTCCGGTGAAGATAGGAGTGTGGATGTAATAGAATCCATGATTATGGAAATACTCATGAATAGCGTAAGAAGCCTCACTTCTAATTCTAAATACAGCATTGAATGTGTTTGTACGCATTCTGAGTTGAGGCATAGTTCTTAAGTATTCATAAGAAGTCTTCTTCTTTTGAAGAGGATAGGAATCGTCGACTAATCCTGCTACTTTGAATTCAGTCAAATGCAATTCAAAAGGTTGTTTCATCTCAGGTGTGAGATGGAAAGTTCCTGTAACGATAACAGCTTCACCTAACTTAGCTTTTCCGGCTTCTAAATCAGTAGCAGGATTATATACGACTTGAATTGGATTGAAGCAAGAGCCGTCATTGACCCCTAAGAATCCAATTTCTTTATTCCCACGATTTGAACGAACACTTCCTTGAATGGTAAGAGTATCTCCTTCTTTTATAGAAGGCTCTTTTTCATTTAATGAATCATAAAGTTCTTTAATATATTTGACCATAAAAATAAGTCCTTTTCACAAATAAGTATTATATATGAAAAATACTCATATGTGTTAGGTGGTTTATGCGAGTGTTGCTTTAGCACTTTTTTAGCACGTGTTTTTTTATATAAATACACAATATAAAGGAGGACGACATTATGGCTACTCAATACGATATAGTTAAGGCTTATGCTGACTTGTACTACGAAAATGCAAGTGTGAAAAAGGATATAATTGTTTTAGGATTTCAATTTGGTCCTGTAAATATTAGATTTGCATTTAAATTTGATGAAAGAGGTAATATTAAAAATCCAGGCTGTTTGTTGATGAATGATGTGTATTTACTTCGCCCTGATGTGAATGCTTCTCAAAAAGAAGATTTTCTTAATTCTTTTGGAGAAGATTGCTATTTTGATGAAGATGATAAAATTAAATTCTTTAAGTTTTCTTTTGAATTTACACCTCATGACTATGCCATTGCAAAAATACATATGCATGGATGCTCGGCTTTGGAAGGAGCTTATATTGTATTGAAGAGAATTCAATACTATATCGGTGGTAGTGGATATGATATTTCATTGACTGAAGACAAAATGGAAAAGGCTAAAGCGAAAGCTGAAGCAAATAATGCAAAAAATAGCTTAGCTACTTATATTCCTCATAAGCCGATGGCTTATTATCGAAAAGTCAGTTTAAAAAATAGTGATGCTTTTCAAGTGCACGCTGGATGTATATCTCTAGTTTTTCATAAAGGAAATTTAATTGGAATGGATCTAGCACCTTCTAGTGACTGCAGGTTATCCTTGAAAAACAAAGAGTTTAAGACCCCATTTATGGGTAATTTCACAGCACAAGAGTATGAAATAGTTGAAATGTTAGCTATGTTTGATTGTACGTTAAGTCCTAAATTGATTGGAGATGTATTCGATGCTTGCTCTGGAGTTGAGATGAAAGTAAATTGTACAAATCCAGTGAAGGCACTTGACTTCTTGCGCAGTCTTGAAAAAGATTTGAAATTCAATTCACTTGATAAGCCTTTGATGTACGTGGATGAATTTTTCAATACATGTTATAAGTTTTATAACACCCAAGGCCTCTTTACTGTGCCCTTGAAAAAAGTAGTCAATTCTAAAACATTTGATGAATTTGAAAATAATGTAGATCAGCTTATTAAAGTCTATATGAAGGGGTTTGTAGATGATTTAGGTTATACATTTAAATATAAATTGAAGAAATAAAGAAGTTATGAAAAAACAATGTTAGTGACGATCATTCAATTTTAAAAGCGATAGTTTATTTTTCAGAAATTGATAAAATGAAATTTAATATTTTATCGTTTGTTTTAATTGCTGAATTGGAATTTATATAAGCGACATTATAAACATGTCCTTTTGGGTCGATGTTATTGTTTATGACTTCGATATTAGGATAGTATCTTTTAACTTCTTTAAGAACATCGATGTTTATTTCACCCATTACATCATCACCGGTAGAAGTTATGAATAGCATTGGTGGAAGATAAACATTATCCATTAAAACTTTAGTATTTTTAGTGTTTACATATATTGGATTTTTCTTATATTTCTTTCCAAACATAGCTCTGAACAACAAAGGATACCAGAAATGTGTTTGACCCATGATGTCAAAATCAAAGGCTGGATGATTTAAGATTAGTCCTTTGAAATCTATGTTTAGATTTAAGCCTAGAATCGGATTGATCAGCTTTCTATCCAATAAAGAAGCTAGTGACAAAGTAAAGTATCCGCCAGCTGAATCACCTGTAAGAAAAACGTTGTTTAAATTGTATTTTCTCTCTTTAGCAACTTTTATAAATACATTGATGGAGTTTATTATATCTTCTAATTGATTATTTACTTGAACCCCTTCTACAAGCCTATAACTCATTCCCATCACTATAAGATTCCTATGAGCCATAGTCATACAAAAAGGTCTGTTTAGCTCTTTATCGCCATAAGCCCAAGCTCCACCATGAATATCGATCAATATAGGTAGTTTAGTCAAATCTTTATCTTTTGGCCAATAAATAGAAAAAGTATGGTAAGGGTCGTCATCCTCACCATACTTGAAGTCTTCAAAAGAAACATCGTCAGGCAAGACTAGTGCCTTTATTCTTTTCTGATCTTCCACTTCGACATTCTTCCATACTTTGTGGAAAATCTTAAGGAAGACTTTATAAATCAATCCCATGCTTAGTTAAGCTTGTAGGTTCCTTTGAATTCACCGCTGAATGGGAATCCATCCAAATTCATACAAGGGTCTGTAGGAAGTGACAGGTCACTTCCGTATCCGGCATCTATGATGTGATCAGCTGCTTTAGCAATCATGGATGCATTATCAGTAGTGCACCACATAGGAGGAATCAACACTTCGTATTCATCCTTGTGTTTCAACACTTCACTTCTAAGATATGAATTAGCGGAAACACCTCCGCCGATTATGACCATTTTTGCGTGGAAATCTTCAGCTGCTTTAAAGGCTTTCCTAACGAATTGATTAACGAAAGCAACTTCTACAGATTTAGCGTATTCAATAACTCTTTCATCGGATAATTTTCCACCGTTTTGAGCTTTCTCTTGCTCAACTTTTCTTATGATTGCTGACTTCAATCCAGAATAAGATAAGTTATATCCAGGAACACGTGGGAAAGGAAGTTTGAAAGGTTTTACTTCAGGATGAGTTTTGCATAGCTTATCTATTGCGACTCCACCAGGATAGGGAAGACCGATTTCACGAGCTACTTTGTCGAAAGCTTCTCCGATGGCATCATCTAAAGTTTGACCGACGATTTCAAAATCTAGATGATCTTTCATCAAGATGATCTCTGAGTTTCCACCACTTGCTAAGCATGCAATCATAGGGAAATGAAAATCACCAGCATATTCGTTAGCATATAGATGTCCGGCTAAGTGATGGACCCCTATCAAAGGAATTCCAAGATAAGCGGCGACAGTCTTAGCTGCTATCACACCGACTTGTAATGCACCGGGGAGACCAGGTCCAGCTGTAACTGCCACATGAGTCAATTCTTCAGGTTTAATACCAGCTTTATCTAAAGCCATGAAGATAACTGACGCAACATTTTGAAGATGGAGACGGCTAGCTAATTCCGGATATACACCTCCAAACTTTTGATGCTCTTTAATTTGTGTGGAGATGATATTGGATTTCATCTCTCCATCTTTTAATACAGCGGCAGCTGTTTCATCGCAGCTACTTTCCAAAGCTAGAATACATCTATTTTTACCATCACTCATTTTTGCTTCCTCCATTCCATACACAAGGCATCTATACCATTGTAGTATCCTTTTCTAATTCTGTATGTTTTGAATCCTCTATTTATATATAGATTTTTAGCTCTTTCGTTTTTGGCGTTTACTTCTAATAAGATTCTATTTACATTCATCTCTTCTAATGCTTTGATCATCTCTTCCATCAAAAGTCTTCCATAGCCGTTTCCTTCATATTTTATCGATACGGCAACGGAATCTATTTCTGCCTCATCTAGTTCTAATGTCGCTAGGACATAACCTATTGTTATTCTCTGGATTGATCCTACTAAGACTAGATGATTTTTCTCATCTAAAGCATCTATAAGGACTTGTTTATCCAAGGAATGACTAAGATTTCTTTCTTTTGCAATTCTTAGAACATCATCGATTGTTTCTTTAGAAAGTTGACTGACTATCATCATATCTTTTCAGTGTAGAGAGGAACAAGATCTTGAACATCATCGGGTGTGTATTTCTTATATGCTTCTCTAACTTGCAAAGACTCAGCTAAAGATAAGGATATAGATTCATGTCCTTGAGCAATCACTTTAGCTCCTTCATCTATTGAAGCATAGATAATTGTCTCATTGCTGAATCCGTTTATATCTTCTAGTTTATCGGCGTGACCATCACTAATCTTTTGACCATCCTTATAAAGAGCATAAAATAAAGTGTTATGTCTATCGGATAAAATAGCTAATCCATTTTTCAATTTGGATGCTCTGAATAAGACTTCTAATGTAGGAGCACCATATAAGTCGGCTTCATGTTTTAATGCAAAGAAAACTCTAGCTTGTGTCAAAGCCATTCTTATTCCGGTTGTAGATCCAGGCCCAGTAGTAGCATAAATCTCTTCTAAATCTTTATATTTGATTCCAGCTTTTTCACATAAAGACATAATCAAAGGAAACATTTGTTCCAATGTTTCCTTTGGCTGGTCATCAAATCCTTCAAAGGTTTGACCTTTACTCGATATGACTACGGTCAAGCTTTTCATAGACGCATCTATGAAAAGACGATTCTTATTTAGTTCTTCCATGGCTAATTACTGCCTCCCTTGTACCATCTTTATTCATGGTCAATTCGACTGTGATGAAGTCTTTAACATTCTCGAATTCATCAACTATATACTCAGGCCATTCGATGTAACACACTCCACTTGGATCGTTCAACAATTCTGTAAGACCTATATCTCGATTTTCATCTTTGTTTTCAAGTCTATATGCATCGACATGGTAGAAAGTTAAAGATGTTCCTCTATAAACTTTTATCATGTTGAATGTAGGAGAGTTTACAACCCTGTCAATTCCTAGACCTTTAGCTAATCCTTGAGCAAAGCAAGTCTTACCAACACCCATAGGTGCATAGGCTAAGATGACTTCTCCACCAGCTAAAGACTTGGCTAATCTTTCTCCAAGTTTTCTTGTGTCATTGGCAGTCTTCAAAACAAACTTTCCATAAGGTGATTTGATTTTTGCCATAATAAACCTTCTTTTTATTTCTCTATTTCTTCAGCCTTTTCTTCTCTTGTTTCATCGGCCAAATTTTTAAATACAGTCAAAGCTAATTCTACATCGTGAGGATATTGCTCGACATTGTTCTCTTGAACTTTATCATACATAGGAAGCTCCATGATAGCAGAACTATAGTTGAGCATGAATGCAGCTTCGCTCTTATTGAATGTGAAGAACCAGTCTTGCAAGACACTATTGGGTGTCATTTTTTGCATAGCTTCGATTATTGCAGGCTTTAATGTCTCGCGTACAAACTTCTCATCGCTAGCCCAAATTACATAGTCATTATTTAATAATTCACCAGCTAAGTTATCGAATCTAGTCAATCCGTGAACATTTGTAGGAAGATAAGTATCTTTAACTTTTCTTACGACAATTAAGTAATCGTTAGGATTCTTAGCATTGACTTCATAGCTGAGGAATTTACCATATCCACCTACATATGGACTTCTACCATTGTTAGCTTTCTTTTTCTTATCTTTCTTATCTTCCTCGGCAACCGGTTGTTCTTCGTTAACTTCTTCTGCTTTGTTAGGATCTTCGATAACTTTCTCTAAGGCAATTCTATTTACAAATTCATTGTATACAGGAACTGAAATTGAAACTTCTGTATCGCAGAGTGCTTTTCCGTAGTAATCCATTACGACATGTGAACGAGATTCAATCGAATCGATAGTTGCAAAGTAGTGGGTGTTGATGATGGACCAATCATCAACTTTTCCATCGATGGAATAAGTGACATTGTCCACACCGGGTTTTCCAACATATGCATCCGAGATAAATGAATCAGTCCATATATCGAGATAGTTTCCAATCTCTTTGTAGCTTTTCTTCTTTCCGACATTAGAAAGAATTAAGAAGCAAACTAATGCGACAATAGCCAATCCGAAGAAAGGCCACATCAAGCAGTTGTAAAGAGTCTTGTTTTCAGTTCGACTCAAAGTGAAGTATACGACTGCTGTAGCGACGATGAAGAAGGCAAATATTCCAACTGATATATTTGCTCCTAATCTATTGGAACGATAGTTTTTTACGAAGTTCTTTCTAGCATTTTCGATAGCGTCTGCTAACTTTAAATTGACTCCATCAACTTTTCCAGAAGCATTCTTGTAGATGAAGTTCTTTTGAACATCAGCTTCTTTCTTTGTGTAGACACCTTCCTCAGTTTCTAAAGTCTCGACTCCATTTTCATCTTTCTCAGTCTCTTCGACTTTAGCCTCGACAGGTTGGCTTTCTTTGCTTTCTTCTGCAGTAGTTTCTTCTTTATTTTCTACTTCTTTGTTCTCTGTGTTTAACTTTTCAGGGTCTAGCTCGGCCATGTTTAATCCTCCTTAGTTAAATATAGACATAAGATTATATATTACATCTTAATAAATAGACACGGCTGCAATTGGGTTTAAGTTAAATGTTTGAAATAGAAAACAAAAACAGGATGGAAATCCCATCCTGTTTCAGTCGATTCAATTGAATTTATAATGATAGTTTTAGTGGAGATTTATCTATGGCGTTCCATATAGGTTTAATCAACAAGCCGCCGACTATTAAATCTAAGACTAATGATATTCCAATATATCCGGCGTTGTAAGTCAAAGAGTAAATCCAAGTAGCGGGGCTATTCCAACTGGCTATGGTAGCAAAAGCGAATACACCAGAGAAGAACGAAGAGAGAAAACGAAGCAACATAGTAAAAGTCATAGCCACGAAGAATGGCCACCATTTATGTTTTAAGAATGGCTTTCTGAAGAATCCGGCGACAAATGCAAATCCAAATCCCAAGATATAATCCAATAGTATAGAAATCCAAATAGCATTTACTGAATAGACATATCCATTATCCATCAGCATATCTATTCCAGCATATACGACACCACCTAGCAATCCGTATTGCCAACCACATATCAATCCTATGAAGACTAAAGGAAGCGAGGATAAGGATACTGATCCTCCATTTGTCCAAGGATCAAATATACCTATGGCGGAACCTATTCCTCCTAGTACAAATGCGAAGGCAGTGAGCATTGCAGTTAGTGCCAACTTATAGATTAAATTAGACTTGCTAATTCTATCTTTACCCGAATAAGACTTTTTTTCGTTTTTAATATTTTGTTCGTTCATTTCAGTAAATCTCTCAGTCGATATAAGATTATAAGACGAAGTATAAAAGAATGCCAATGAAATGCAATAAAGTTCCTACAACATATAAGGAATGAGCTATAGTGTGCATATATCTGACTTTATGACCCATTCCATGGAATATAGCTCCAAATGTATAGGCGATTCCACCAAATAATATGATTAAGAATCCGGTCATTCCAATCTCAGTTATTATGACTGGAGTAAAAGCGATGATCATCCATCCTAAGATGATGTATCCTGCCATGGATACACCGACTACGACTTTGTTGTTCAGCCAAAGACAATTGAAGACGGTCAACAAGATTCCTAATCCCCACTCGACTCCTAATACGACATAAACCCAAGTCATGCCCATTCCATAAGCACCTGGAAGTCCCAGGACTGTGATAGGAGTATAAGAAGCTGCTATTAAGAAATAGATAGTACAATGGTCTATGACTCTCAATACTTTCTTTCCTCCATTGACCCAAAGAAAGTGGTAGATAGCAGATATCGCGTATAAAAAGATAGCTCCTAGTGCGAATATGAACATTGTTGCGATGGCGGCAGGATGGCTGAAAGCATAAATTTCGCCGACACCGAAGTATGGTTTTGTCGTTACTACTGAATAGTAGATTCCAACTATCAGCATTATTATTCCTAAAGCTCCACCTACGATATGCGAGATGGCAGAGGATAAATCCTCACCTCTAGTATATTGAGGTAAGAAGCAACGGATGGAGATAGTCTCTAAATCGTTATAGGATAAATTGTCAGGCAAAGTCTGACCTGTAGCTTTAGCGTAACACTCAGCTTGCTTTTTCATATTGTCATATTTCATCTTGTTGAGAGTTGCGTTTTCTATATCTCTCATATGACGTTTATCTTCTTTACTCAATCCGGGAAGACTTCTTTCTTTTCTACATTTCTTCCTATAGTCATTTCTTTCTTTTCTTCCTTGTCTATCGATTTCTGTGATTTCGTCTTGAGTAGGAATAGGTCCTCTAGCTACAATCTTTTTCTTCGATACAGGTCTATCGCCTTCCAAAGGAATACGACCATCGTTTGCTCTCAACTGCAAATCTTTATCTTTTCTATTAAATATATTTTTATCCATAAAAAAACTCCAGGCATAATTTTACAACACTCTTTTTATATAAGTTTATAAAAATAATAAGCCTTGAGTTTTTTTGCGTAGTTTTATTCTTGAATAGTTTGTTTTACTATTTCAATCCCCACCATCTGACATAATCGACTTCCATAGAAGCGGGTAAATCAGAATCGTTTGGATTGATATAGTTATCAAACATACCACCCACAGCTAAATTTAATAGAATATGGAAGTTTTTATCGAATGGTTGTCCGCTATTTCCTTGTACACCTGAATATTGATTGCATTTAGAACCGAAGAAGCAAATATCATCGACATAAAAGAATAAGGAATCTGATTCCCATTCCACGGCGTAGGTGTGCCAGTCTTTCATATTGCTTGATAAAGTTTGATTCAAATCACAAGTTCCAGTGTTGTATTTATGTTGGTTGTTATTGTCGGCGAAGTGAATAGCAGCCGATGTTTCATTTGGAAGTCTTCCTTTAGCTTCCATGATATCTATTTCTCCACTATTTGGCCAGTTTCCATAAGTAGTAGTGTCAGGAAGCATCCAAAATGCAGGCCATAAACCCTGATAAGGAGGTAATTTGATCTTAGCTTCTATTCTCCCATAGGTAAAAGCTACTTTATTAGCAGTTCTTATTCTTGCTGAAGTATAGGATTTTCCACCTTTGTTCTCTCTTCTTGCTGCTATTTTTAATGCTCCATTATTTACTGAAACATTATCTTGAGAATAGTATTGCTGCTCGCTATTACCCCATCCTGGAATTCCATATTGTGATCCATCACCTTCTTGATAAGACCAATAATTCATATTTAATGAATTCCCATCGAATTCATCGTGCCAATTTAATTTGTATTTTTTTGGATTAGGATTCTCGTTTTCTATAGGATTTGTTTGGCTTGAGGAAGAAGAATTATTATTGGATGAAGACGAGCTTGATGTCGGAGTAGGAGTTTTATTTACTACAGTAATATTCATTTCAGTAGAGACTGAGCTATCTATGGCTAAAGAAGCATAGATAGTAGTAGATCCTATTTTTTTACCGGTTATAACACCTTCTTTATCTATAGAAACTATATTTGTATTTCCACTCTCCCATATAATTTCTTCATCAGTAGATGTGTTCAATTGATATGTATGACCTAAAACTAATCTATCGATAGGGTTTGTTATTTCTATAGAATCGATAGTATTGATTGAGGAAGAACTATTGGTGGTATTGTTTTTATTACTTGAAGGCTTGCTAAATGTGAACCTGATAGGCTCACATGATGCTAGTGATACTAGCATCAACAATATAGATATAGCTTTAGTTCTTTTAATCATATTTCATCTCCATATAAATTTAATCGATTGAAGTATAAGATAAATAATTGAAAGGGCTTTAATTACAGCTTTATTTTTTGGATGTAGAACATGGATTTTAAATACAACTGCAATCAGTTTATTAGTTTAATAGAAAAGGATAGATAAAAAAACTGACCATTCATAGATGAGTCAGTTTTTATCCCTAGCCTGCATTATTCTTCTAATTTGTTCTCAATATTATTTTCTTTCTTTTACATCGGAACTCAACTTTTGAAAAGATAAGTGTATCGAATTTAAATCAGCTTCAGAGATAAATCTATTCAGTGAAGCTAGATAATTCAAAGCCCAGACTGATTGGGAAGCATAGAAATCCGCTTCTAAATCGGTCGAGTTGTTTATCTTCTTGTATTCGGCTTGAATGAGTTTCTTCAACTCATTCATTCCGTCTATCAGTTCATCTTTGATTTTGAAGATAGCAGTGAAGTTCAATCTGTTCTTATTTAAGAAGATAAGATAGTCTTTATCATCTGTTTTCTTATCTAGTCTTACCTCTTTGTACTTTAAGAAGATTTCTTCTATGAAGTCCTTGCTTAAGTCATACTTGTCTTCGTAATTCTTATAGAATGTCGCTCTACTGACTTCACCTTGCTATATTATGTCGATCACTGTTATTTTCTTGAAGTCTTTTTGAAGAAGCAAAGCGACATAAGCTTCTTCGATGAACTTCTTGCTTTTGAAATTTTTGTTTCCTCTCATAGCGCCCTCCATAAAGCTTTTTATATTTAACTTGTATGTGCTTTCATAATAGTTGTTAGGAAAAGAAACTGGGATGAATTGTCAAAGTTGGCTTTTTAATTGCCAAAATTGGTCTCTTCGAACTGAATAGGGAACAACAAATCTAAAGAGAAGATATCTTCCTTTAGTTTTATAGACATTTTTCCTTTATGTTCTTTCATCATCATCTCTATTGATTTCAATCCAAATCCATGCATGGATTTGTCGCTCTTGGTGGTGATTCCTATCTTTGTATTTACTTTATCTTTATCGCAGTAATTCTCAATATGAATATTTATATAATCACCATAGTCTTTACTAGTTACAGCTATTACTCTTTTGCTCTCTGGTAATTGAGTCACAGCTTCAATTGCGTTCGAAATTGAATTTTCAAATAAAGAATATAAGTTCTCTTTTGGAATGTAGTTGATTTTTGAGGCATCGACTAAACAAGTAAAATGAATCTTGCTTTTGACCATCTTCATTTCTTTCTCTGCCAAGACCATATCTAAGGCTTCACAATTTGTTTTGTTCACAAACTTAAAAACATCTAAGGACGATTTTAATGAATCTAGTTCTTCCTTGTCGACTTTGGTAGACAAGTTGTCTAATCTATGTTTTAAATCATGCATCTTAACATTGATAAAATCCATGTTCTCAGCATTTTTGTTATAGTTTCTTTTATCTATTTCCCATAGTGTTTGTACTTTCATCTTATCTATTGCATTTTTTCTAGATCTCAATAATTCCAATTCAGTAGTTACGATAATGATTCCGACTATCATATCGAAGGAATAGGTGCAGTACCACATTCCTTTTGAATCAAATGTGGAGGAAGTCATCATAGCATAGCAAGATAGAATCGATATTCCTGCTAAGGCCATCAAAGTTATCAATATTTGTCTTTTTTCTTGAATCTTGTCTATTCCGATTCTAAGATCCTTGTTTCTGAGATAGATGAAATATGTAGTGAAGTAAGTTGAGCAGAATATGGGTGCTAGTATTGCAATTACATAGTACCAAAGAGATTGATCGAATCCTATTGAAATTCTTATTATCGACATCAAGCAATAGGAGAAGTTTTGAATGCAATATCCTACAGTTCCAGCTAACAATATACTTGGAATAGTAGCTTTAAAACAAATGTTCAATCCTATTAAAGACAATGAGAATGTTATCAAAGGAAAAGATATTTGGATAGCTAAATTGAGCCAACCTATAGGAACATAAATGAAATCTCTAAGAAAATTAAAAGCGATGACAGCGATGAAACAAATAACAGCTCGTATCCAAAAGTAGTTTCTTCTAGGGAAATACTGAGCTATTAAAGACTCTCCTAGTATTAAAAACAAAGGAAAGTCGATCAGTCCATATACTTGATCGGCCGTTATTGAGATATTCCTCCGTTTTTGTTTAGGTGAGCAAAGAAATCATTTAAGAAATCTTTCTTTCTATTTCTAGAGATTGATAATGTTTCTCCATTATATAAAATCACATCATTATTTTTTATTGAGTCTAAATATCTTAGGTTTATCAGGTAACTTACATTGCATCTAGAAAATCCAAGAGGTCCTAATTCATCTTCTATGGATTTCATGCTTCTTCTCTCTTTAGCTTTTATATTTTTATCTTTTGTATGATAGATTGTGTCATGCCCAAAAGACTCGATATAGATGATTTCGTTGATTAATAAGACTTGGATTCCATCTTCTATAGGAAAGCTAATTTTTCTTTGACTATCTTTAACACTTCTTACTACTTTTTTCATTCTCAACACTAAGTCTTCATAAGACACAGGCTTTATGAAGTAATCCAAAGCGTTGTATTCATAACCCTTTATAGCTAGTGCTGCGATGTTGGTACAGAATATTATGAATACTGAATTGTCTACTTTTCTTATGGATTGAGCTATAGACATTCCGTTCATTCCACCCAATTCTATATCCAAGAAGATAACATTATAAATAGCTTTGAACTTAGCTATAAACTCTTCTCCGGTAGAGAAATGTGTTATATGAATAGGTTCATTTTCTTCCTTAGAGAATCTATCTAATGCTTTTATTAGGTTATCTCTATCGTTTGGATTGTCTTCTACTAATGCTATTTCAATCATTTTTGAACTCCTTCTATTTGTTTAAGACTTCTTCTCAGTTCTTTGTGACAAACTTTAATTGTTTCTTTCAGTTTTAAAGGGGTACAGTCTGTCTCTTCTTTGAAGAGATTTGTTAAGTAGAATAGTAGGATTCGATTTATTGTGAGGATATGTTTATTATCTAATCCTGATGACATCATCAACTTGGATTCGACAAAAGATTTATCTACAAACAAATCAGTGACTTGTTTGTAAATTCTTTTATTGACGTTTATTTTAGTTGCGGTATTCAAAATGATCTCATCAGAGAAATCTTCTGATATTAAAGGCTTTAATATCTTTTTGTTCAATTCAAAAGCTAGCCAATCTACACTTTTATTTATGAGATCAGTCTTTCCCGAAAAGTATTTATAAAAAGTACCTTTGGATATCTTGATTTCTTGAATGACATCATTGACTTTTATGAATTCGACTTTTTTGCTATCAGTCAAATCCAAAAAGGCCTTTATGATCAACTCACAGTTTCTTTCTTCGATTAAAGAAAGCTCAATTATTTGCTTTGACATATTACATAATATCCATAGAAACAACTTTTTCTTTGTATAACATTAACGATATGTATATATAATTTAGAATTGTTGACTTTTTCAAATATATTTTTAGTCATTTTTTCCATCCTCTTGCCATTATTATAAAAGAGCTTACACCTTTCTAAAATTAGTATGTTATTTGAACGAATTAGCTTATAGAGTTCAAATGATAAACATTTCGACCAACATTGACAGTTTCTATTTTTCCATTGTAAAAATACAATGTAAACGGTTGCAAGATTCCTACATATAGATTTGAGGATAATCAACCGGAAAGGAAAAGACAAATAGTCTTTTTGGAAACAAAATGAAGACAAATTTCAAATTACTTGCTTTGCTCGGATTAACAACAATGTTGATTGGATGCAACAGCAACCCAAGCACTAATCCTTCAACTAATCCTTCACCTAATCCAAGTACCCCTTCTAATAACAAGGGCTCATCTGGAAATGGTGGGGACTCAAGTGGAACTAGTGATTCTGAACATGATGTAGACTCATTAGAGCCTGGAACAGTCAATCCCGATGGAACTTCCACCGGTGACAAAGATGCAAAGGGAAAGTTTTATTCCGATTATGGAAGTTTTGCTGACGAGCAAAAATCTGCTAAGGAATTAGCTATCGACATAGCTGCCGAAGGTGATACTTTGCTCAAAAATGCTGATAATGCATTACCTTTAGCTTCTTATGAAAAGAAGGTTACTTTGTTTGGAATGGCATCAGTCAACCTTGTTACTGCTGGTGGTGGATCTGGTGCTGGAACAACTGGCAATAACGGAATTGCCTACACGGGTCTTGTAGAGTCTTTGGAAGATGCAGGTCTTGAAGTCAACCCTGTCACTGTCAATCTTTATAACACCTATCACACATTAGGAACAATCAATAATGAGCTTCCTGTATCCGACTACACTCCTTCTACTATCGCTTCTTATTATGGATACAGCGATGCTGCAGTCATCACTTTCTCAAGACAAGGAACTGAGAACAAAGACTTAGCAACTAACCAAGTGAAAGATCATGCAAACCCCGATGATCACGTGTTGCAACTCGATGACAATGAAGTGGCTTTGGTTCACCACGTCAAGGAACACTTCTCCAAGGTCATTGTTGTTATCAACTCTTCTAATATTATGCAAATTCCTGAATTGGCCGAAGAGAAGACCGATTCCAACTTGGGTGTCGATGCAATTCTTTGGGTCGGTGGAGTTGGAAACAATGGTGCTGAAGCTATCGGAAGAATTCTAACAGGTGTTGTCAATCCTTCTGGACATACATCCGATATCTGGACTAAGGATTTCACCAAGGATCCTAGCTTTACAAACTTAGGATGGCAGACCCAAAACAAGAATGCTGATGGCTCTAGAATGAACGCCTTCTTCTATGATGAAAGCGGAAAGATGACTAACTACGCTGATCTCGAATACAGAGAAGGTATTTATAACGGATATAAATACTATGAGACAGCTGCTACTGATATGGGTGGACAGACTGGTGAGAAATGGTATCAAGAGCAAGTTCTTTATCCATTTGGATACGGACTTTCCTACACCACCTTCGATTGGGAGTGGCAAGGAATAACTGATGCTGCAATCACCAAAGGCAATCAAACTATTGAAGTTCAAGTCAAAGTTACCAATACTGGTAATGTAGCTGGTAAGGATGTTGTACAAGTTTATTATTCAGCCCCTTACACCAAGGGTGGAATCGAGAAAGCTTCTAATAACCTCGTCAACTTTGGAAAGACTAAGTTGCTTCAACCTGGCGAGTCTGACATTGTCACAATCGACTTTGTTGCTCAGGATATGGCTTCTTATGACTGGAATGATGCCAACGGTAATGGTTTTGTCGGATATGAATTGGAAGCTGGAAATTACACAATCTCAGCTAATAGAGATTCACACACTCAAGTTCTTTCATATACTGCCGCAGTTCCTACTGCATTAGAGCTTTCTACCGATTATAAGACTGGAAAAGAAATCACTCCTATCTTCTCTCAAGATGATGATTACAATTCCACATCAGAATCATTGCTCAGCCATTCGATCTCTAGAGCAACTGGATTGAAACAACCTGAGCCTGCTTCAGTTGCTGATCGTACTTTGACAGCTAATCAAATTACACGTCTCGACGATCAGGATGTCTACAATCATTACGAATTATCGGAAGCTGATCCTTGGTATGTCAATTCTGTACCCTCTTCATGGAATCAAGGCGAGAAGAATAATATCAAGCTTGCCGATCTCTCTGGTGTCGATTATCAAGATTTGAAGATTGATGAAAATGGAGAAGTTGTCGAAGGAACTGATGAAGGTTCACAAAAGTGGTCTAAGTTGATGAATGAATTGACTTGGAAGGAAATGTCAGACATCGTATCTGGTGATGCCACTAGTGGTCCTAACATGACCAAGATTGATGCCATAGGAATGGATGCCAACAGCTATGCTGATGGTCCTGTCCAAATTAGAGGTGGAACATTGTTTACTTCAGCTCCTATTCTTGCTGCGACATTCAATGTTATATTAGGTCAAAAGATGGGACGTATGGTTGGAAACGATGCAATTTGGGTTGGACTTTCTCAATGGGCTGGCCCTGCTATGAATACTCATCGTTCACCATTCTCTGGACGTAACTTCGAATACTATTCACAAGATGGATGGCACGCTGCAAGATTTGCTGCGGCTGTCGTCAAAGGTGCTTCTTCTAAAGGATTGATTTCCTATGTAAAGCACTTCTTCTTGAACGATCAGGAATCATATCGTGCCGATTATGGTGGCGTCTGCACCTTTGTAACTGAGCAAGCTATGCGTGAGCAATACTTGAAGCCATTCGAATGGGCATTGAAGTATGGAAACTCCATGGGTGTTATGTCTTCATTCAACCGTATCGGATTTGCAGTAACTGCCGAATCTTATGCAGTACACCAATACTTGCTCCGTGATGAATGGGATAGCAAGGCTGATGTATGTACAGATGCTTAGGCTAAGGATTATGTTCCTGTAAACCTTATGGCTTATGCAGGATCTGACCAGCTTTTAGGACAATCTTCTACTTATTCTAAGAATGCAATGGACCATGGTACATGGAATGAGACCGAAAAGATGGTTTATACCAAAGCTTCAGCTTCCTCCGCAACCGATGATAAGAAGAATCCTTCATTCTACTTCGCTGTAAGAAGAAAAGCTCAACGTGCTTTATATGCTAGAGCTAATTCGACAACTGTAAAGAACGGAATCTCTGCAGGTGCTGTATTCTCAGTCGATGCCGAATATAATGTCAACAACTCTGTATCTATCGCTTCTGGTGATATCCAATTCACAATCGATGATACTGAAAAGGCAAAATTGGCTGAGTTTGGTCTCTCCTTAGTCAATGGTAAGGTCATAAGTGGTAAGGCCACCAAAGAAGGAACTGTCACTGTTTCAGCTAAAGTCAACCAAGATAACTGGATTTCTTCTACTGCTAGCATCACTGTCAATGTAAAGAGTGCTATCCATGTCGATGGAAATGCTATGTCTACTGGCAAGTCAGCTGCAACTTATGAAGCTAACAAGCCTATGTCTATGAAGGTTCAAGTACCTGCATTGGCTTACTTCACAGAAGTAGCTGGAGGTGCAAAGTTCTGGGGTATGGCAATGAATGGATTGATCGTCAATGCATATCAAGATCCTGCCGATGATTCATGGCATCAAAGAAATGAAGATAAGACTGCTTCAGATATCATCACTATCGATGCTGCTACAGCAAAAGATAGTAAGATTTACGACTATAAGTTCACCAACATTCCTGAAGGACTTACTGCTGTCAAGCATGAGAAGTCAGTCATGGGTAAGGCTAACAAGTCCAGCTATGATGTAGTCGATTACTACACCTTGGAAGGAACTATGGCTAGTGGAACTTACACTGTCGATGTCGATCTCACATACTATACAAATGCTTATATGTCCGGATGGATTTTCGCTGGAACTCCAACTGAGTGCCATTACACTGGAACTATCACTTTCACAGTAGCCTAATCCGCTTTCTATGAATAATAAATTGACCTTGGCGGATGTTTCGTCAAGGTCAATTGTTTATTTATGGATGTTGCCAAGTTTGTCTTCACGAGTACAAGTTTTGGCACTTTTGTCACTAATTGAAAGCCTTTTCTTAAAATTTGATTGTAATCAGGTTCATTGGATGAACCAGGAGGAAAAAATGGAAAAAAATAGTTTAAAGATTTTAGCTTTATTCGCTTGTATGCTCTCATTGGCTAGCTGTGGAGGAAATAGTGATTCAGCTAAGCCATCTAATAAGACTAACAATACTGCTTCGGTAGAACCTAAGCCTGATACTGGTTCTGGTAAAGATACAGGAGGAAAAACTGATACTGAAGTCAGTGATAAGAATGTATCTAAAATAGCTGTAAAGACTAATCCTACCAAGATGTCTTATAAGATAGGTGAAACTTTCGATCCTGCAGGTGGTGTTTTGACTGTCACATATAAAAACAAGTCAACTGCTGAGCTCGATATGACTGACTCTAGAATCACTTATACGACATTGAATACTACTGTTACCAACGCAAACGCTTCTATAAAAATTACTTTTGGTGGAAAGAATGCTACTTTGAGAAATATCGTCGTCACCAAGCAAACATTCGACATCACATTTGAAACTAATGAAGGAAGTGAAATTTCTAATTTAATAGTCGAAGATGGAAGCAAAGGCGAGAAGCCTGCTGACCCTACAAAGAGTGGATATACATTTGATGGATGGTACATCGATTCTCAATTGACTTTAGCCTATGATTGGAATAGCTCAGTCACTTCTGCTATTACTTTATATGCAAAATGGTTGACTGAAGGTGCTACTACTTACAATGTCACATTTAATTACAACCATTATGGTGCAATTCCTGAGACTAGAATTTTGAAAGTTGAATCTGGGAAGCCTGTTTCTAAGATATCGGTGGATCCTTCTAGAAAAGGATATGACTTCGGCGGCTGGGTGACTTCCACCGGTGCTGATTATGATTTCACCACTAATGTTACCGGTGATTTGACTTTGACAGCTAATTGGAAACGTTCTACAACTGAATATGTTGGAGCACAAACATACAGGTTTGAAGCTGAAGATATTGACTTCACTGGAATCATTGGAGCTGGACTTTCTGGAACCACTACTGAAGCTGGTGCAATTGTTACCAAGCCTGGATTCAACGCTTCCGGAGATAAGTTTGTCTCTTATATGTATAAGAGAGGAAATACTCTCAAGTTCGAAGTCATTTCCGATGTTGCAAAGACTGTCACTTTGAAGGCTAGTATGTCTCAAGAGATTGAAAACTATTCTTACAATAAAGACAATTATCAAATCATGGCCAACGGAAAGATTTTGGATTATGGAACCATCACTTTCAGTAATGTTCCTGCAAGAGTTGGTGATACTACTGATCCTGAACCTTTCAAGGAATTTACATTGGGAACTGTTGATCTTAAGGTTGGAAACAATGAATTTACATTTATGACCAACAACTCTGATGATATCAGCGGTACTACAATGGCTGCTCATGCACCCTTGCTCGATTATATTGCTTTGAGCGGCGATGACTTTGTTGCTGAGTGGGACAATGTCAAAGGTTATCCTGTCAAGAACTACTAAAAAATGGAAGAAATTCTTATGATGATAAAAAAACTATGGAAAAAGAATAGCTTCAAAATTTGGTCTATAACTTCCGGTGTTTTGTTAGCTACTGTAATAGCTGTACCTATCGTATTGAATACAGCTTTGGCCGATGTTTTGGACTTTGCTTTGGGTGGAGCTGATCCTATCTTTAAAGATGGTGAACAGTCAGCTTATGTGAAGTCTTTTAACAGCAAAGACGAAAGCAAAGCTAATGCTGACGATGTTAACATTAAATTGAATGAAGAAGGAATGGTCTTGTTGAAAAACAAGAACAATGCCTTGCCTTTAGCCAAAGGTTCTAAAATTTCTGTCTTTGGAAAGAATTCTGACAACATCGCAATCGGTGGATCTGGTTCAGGTGCTGCTAGTGGAGATTTTATCGGTGTTAACGAATCTTTAAGAAATGCTGGATTTGAAGTCAACCCAACACTTGAGAAGTTCTATCACGATAACAAACTCTCAGGAGAAGGACGTTCTTCAGCTTCTGGCGACTTGGATTCAGGAAAACCAGTCACATTGAAAACTGGTGAAACTCCTCAGTCTTCTTATACAAATGAAGTAAAAGATAGTTACAAGAATTATCAAGATGCCGCTGTTATAGTTCTTACTAGAATCGGTGGAGAGGGTATGGATCTTCCTATGACCATGGATGGTGTGGAAGGTGCTAGAAAGAGCGATGACCACTATCTTCAATTGGACAAGAACGAAGAAGATTTGATCGTTGCAGTAACCAATGGCGGATTTAAAAAAGTCATCGTCGTAATCAACTCTGGATCTGCTATGGAATTGGGATTCTTAGAAGAAAATGCTAAATATGTCACTCAAAAAGGATATACGATTGATCCATCTAAGATTGATGCTGCTATTTCTATTGGATACCCAGGAAATTCTGGATGCAAAGCTTTAGGTGAAATCATTGCCGGAGATGTAAATCCTAGTGGAAAGACTGTCGATACTTATGCTACTGATTTCAAGAAAATGCCTTCTTGGAAAAACTTTTCTGTAAATAACGATTTTGATACTGAAGGTGGACTTGGTGACCAATATATGATTGGTGATCAAGCTAAGCTCTACTATTTTGCTGATTATGAAGAAGGTGAGTATGTAGGATATCGTTATTATGAGACACGTGCTTTTACTGATGGTAACAAATGGTACGATGATAATGTAGTATATCCTTTCGGATATGGGTTGAGTTATACGACATTTTCATGGAGTGTCGATGCTACAACAGTTCCTTCTATACTTAATCCAGCTAATGAATTTACTGTTGAAGTTGAGGTAAAAAATGAAGGAAGTGTCGCAGGTAAAGACGTAGTAGAAGTTTATGCTAAAGCTCCTTATAAAACTGGTGAAATCGAAAAGCCTTATGAGATATTGATTGGATATGCCAAGACTGGCTTATTAGAGCCTGGTGCTAGTGAAAAAGTATCGATCGATATCAATCCTTACTACATGGCTTCATATGACTATAATGATGCCAACAATAATGGATTTAAAGGCTATGAATTGGATGCTGGAACTTATTCATTGAGTTTCAACAAGAATTCACATGAAAGCATAAGATCATTCGATATGGAATTGGCTGATAATTATCAATATGCTGAAGATCCTGTGACTGGAACTGAAGTCAAGAATCTTTATACTGATAATGTAGATGCATCATTTAATAGTGATTATCAATTGAAGACTATTCTTTCTAGAAAAGACTGGGAAGGAACATTCCCATCTCCCAGAACTCAAGAAGAAAGAACTGTCAGTCAAGACTTTATAGACAAATTGGATGATAAATCTACTAATAATCCTAACGATTACGATAATGATCCTCAATTCGATTATCCTACAGTAGATGATACCAAGTTATATACAATTTATGATTTATTGTATAAGGATAATCTTGATGCTGATGGTAATTATGTAGTCGATGAAGAAGGAAATAAAGTTCGTGGCGAATGGGTTGGAGAAGTCTCATTTGATGATGAGAGATGGGACAGATTGTTGGATCAAATGAACTTGGCAGAAGTTGCCAACATGTATAATACAGCTGCTTATAAGATTGCAGGTGTTGATAGTGTTGGTCTTCCTGTTGTGACTTGTGCTGATGGTCCTGTCGGCTGGACTAGCTTCATCAATCCTGGTTTGTTTGAGAAGACTGCATCATATTCTTGTGGTGTAACTGTTGCATCCACTTGGAATGATGAACTCATTTCTGAATTTGGTGCTGCTGTCGGTGAAGAGGGATTGATTGGAAACGGATCTACTCCTTACACTGGATGGTATGCTCCTGCTATGAATATTCATAGGTCTCCATTCGGAGGAAGAAACTTCGAATACTTCTCAGAAGATCCTCTTCTTTCTGGAAAGGTTGGAGCTGCTGAAGTGAGAGGTTGCAGAAGTAAAGGATTAGTAACATTTGTCAAACACTTCGCTGCTAATGAACAAGAGACGCATCGTTCTATTTCCGGTGATTGTTCTTGGATTACTGAGCAAGCATTGAGAGAAATCTATTTGAGACCTTTCGAAATCACAGTTAAGGAAGGAAAGACATTGGGAATGATGTCATCTTTCAACAGAATCGGAACTCGTTGGACTGGTGGTGATTATCGTTTGTTGACTACTATCCTTAGAGATGAGTGGGGATTCAATGGAGCTGTCATCTGTGACTTCAACACAATTCCTACTTATATGGATGCAAGACAAGAAGCATATGCAGGTGGTGATTTGAATTTGGCTACTATGGCTTCATCAGCTTGGAATTATGATGAATCCAGCATAGGCGATCAATTGGTCTTGAGAAGAGTCTTGAAGGATGTCTGCTACAGCATTGTCAATGCAAACTCCATGCAAGGTACTGTAATTGGTCAAACTGCTCCTAAGTGGTTTTGGATCAACTATGCATATATCTTTGGAATGTTAGGTGTTATCTTAGTTTGGGGTGGAATTGTAATCACCTTAGATATTAAAAAGATAAAAGCTGAAGAAAAAGCCGAATCAGACAGTAAATAATAATTAGTCTTATGCTATAAAGTCATCCGTTTTGCGGGTGACTTTTTTATATATTTTCTATATATCAATTTTTTTTGAATTTGATTTGATTTTCATCACTTTATAGATATTGTTTTTGAATTTAGTTATTCTTTTTTTAGAAATATAGTCTTAAACTAGATAGGTATTTATATTTAGGTAATTTACTAAAAATGAACATATTTAAGGTTTTTAAAAGAAATAAAGATATTGTCAAATTGGCAGTTCCTGTATTTTTGGAACTGATATTGAGTGTAGCCATGGGCTATATAAATCAATTTATGCTAGCTGGAATTCCAATAGCTTCTAATGCTGTAAGTCAAGCAAATCAAATATCCAATATCTTTATCGTTTCTTTCTCTGTCTTTTCGACTTCTTCTTTAATATTGATAACTCAATTGAAAGGAAGTGGAAACAATGAATTATTGAATAAAGTATATCCATTGTCTTTTTGGGTTAACTTTATTTTAGGAGTAGTTGTCAGTTCATTGGTGATTGGATTAGCTGATCCTTTGTTTACGATGATGCAAGTGAAAGATAATGTTTTACCTTTTGCAGTCATGTATCAATATGTGAGTGGTGCATCGATAATATTTTTGGCTTTGAATCAAGTACTGTCTTCTTTCTTAAGAGCTAACAAGAAAATGACACAACCTATGCTGATAGCTGTGATTACAAATGTTGTTGATGCTATAGGTGTCGCAATAACATTATGGGCTTTTCCTGATGGAACTTTAGATCCCATTCAAAAAATGATAGGGGTAGGATTATCTACTTTGATATCTAGATTTGTCGGATTTATTCTTTCTTTAGTATTCTACGTTAAGTATGTATCTATTTCTTTGTCATTCAAAGGAATAAGACCTTTTCCAAAACAATTGTTCAAAAGACTTTTGACTATTGGGTTACCTACAGCAGGAGAGACTTTATCTTATAACTTTTCTCAATTAGTCTTGATGATAATAGTTAATTTGTCTGTCTCAGTTTTAATGCAAAATCTAAGAAACTATATCATGACTTTCACTTCCATCATCTATTTGTTTGCTAATGGAACTGCTACTGCTATGCAAGTTGTCGAAGGAACATTAGTAGGTGAAGGCAAGAAAGATGAGACGGAGAGACTAGTCAAAGATATAGGTGTTATGGCTAGGACTGTGTCATTCATAATGTCTTTGCTAATAACTGCTATAGCCTATTTTGTCTTTAAGTATTTGATGGGAGAAGCCATAGCTGATCCTTCTATCAATACAGAAAGATTTACACAAGACTATGTAGGACTTGTCGCTGTTTATTGCATGTTGATAGATATAGTATTGGATCAAGGAAGAGCTACTAACCTAGTCTATGTCAAAGGATTAGAAACTGCAGGTGATATATCGTTTCCTGTTTTGACTTCAATCATTACAAGTTGGGCTTTGACTGTTGGAGTATCAGCTTTATTATGCATTGTTTTTAAATTAGGAATATACGGAGCTTTTATCGGTGCTTGTTTGGATGAATGTGTTAGAGGAATAATATTTGAAATTAGATGGAAGTTAGGCAAGTGGAAGGATAAGACTTTAGTCAAAAATATCTAAAATCAATCATTTGATTTACTAATAGAGTATCTAGTAAAAACGAAAACGTAGGTCGCCTTTTGAAAGTGCTTTTATTACTTTTTCTTAAGAAATTCTTTATACTTTAAGCGTTGTGTTTTTTTGTGTGAGTTTGAGATTAGCGACGCTATTCTTAAATTCAAAAATGCTTATTATTAAAATGTTAGAAAAGGATTCTTTTTAGAACAATTTTTTGCGTTTGATAATATGCATTTGTCGAGACTGTAACCACTTTTAATTTACCTAAAGGAAAAATCAAAGAAAATGAAAAAGAATCGTAAATTTCTCAGTTTATTTCTATCCGTTTTATCTTGTGCAACTTTAGTATCTTGTGGAGAAGGCAATAATACTAGTGCTCCATCTAATACTGGTACTGTTACTACACCTTCTACTCCCTCTACACCTTCTACTCCCTCAGCTCCTTCCAGCAAGCCTAGCACAGATGAAAATAATTCATCTAAAAATGAAGATGAGAAGAAGATTTATACAATAGCTGAATTGATAGCTATGATGCCTAGCGATGGTAGTGCCACAACTGAAAGATACTATGTTAGAGCTACAATTAAATCTATCGATGATGCTGGTTTTGGCTCTATGACTATCGAAGATTCAACAGGAACATTGTCCGTTTATGGTACATATAGTTCTGATGGTGCAAAGAGATACAGTGAATTAGATGAGAAACCTGTAAAAGGTGATACAGTCTTACTTTATGGAACAATTCAAAACTACAAAAACAAAACTCCTGAAATAAAGAGCGGATGGATTATTGAATTTACAAAAGGAATTCCTTCTTGGAGTGAAGATGACTACACAGAAATGACTATAGGTGCAGCTAGAGAAGCTGCTGTAGATTCTTTGGTTAAGGTTACTGGTGTAGTCTCTAGAATTACATTTGCTAGTGGAATGAAGCCTAATGGATTCATAATCGTCGGTGATAATAGCTCCATATATGTCTATGATAACCAGATTGCTATAACAGTTGCCATAGGAAACAAGATTACTCTTTTAGCTAAGAAGACAATGTTTATTGCTTCTAAAGAAGCTAGTTCTGCCAAAAAGTTTGGATATAAAGGAGCCTGTCAATTGATCGATGGACATCTATTATCCAATGATGAAGCGACTAATGATTTGGATTTGTCATTCGCTCAAGAAAAGACAGTCAAAGAAGTTATTGAAACTTCTCCTTCTGCCAACATTACTTCCTTGATTTATCATAGCAATGCACTCATCAAGAGAGTTCAAAAAGAAGGACAGAACTTTGTTAATTATTACATCGATGATTTAGATGGTAAGACAGGAAGCTATGTTTATACTGCATGTGATGGTAACGATTTTGCTTGGATGGATCATATGATGGAAAGATATGTTCTGTCTATTACACAGCCTTAAATGCAAAATCAACTTCTACTGGAGTTTTATTTAGATTCCTTCCTATCAAGATTGAAGATAACAATTATCAATTCGATAAAGCAGATGCTCCTAAGTTTGCTGTCGAATATTATGGATTAGAGCAATTTGATACAGTCTATAGTGCAGACCCTGAGAAAGAAATGCTCACTTCAGTAACATCTGATTTATTGAACTTTGGAACAGCTACTTTGTCTTATTCTTCTAACAATACTGATTTAGCTTATTTTGAAACTGGCAAGGATGGTAAGGTTATATTCCATATTAATAATGAAACTGAAGGAACAGCAACCATTACTGTCACTGGTCATTTGGATGGTCAAACAGACTTTTCTAAGACTATGAATATAAAGATTACTAAACCTGTTGATGTGAGTTTGGCAGTTAATGTTAAAGCTGCAATTGATGCTAGTAAAGGTACTGAATTATTAGTCAAAGGTGTCATAGGACCTTCTTTAGTAAACAAGAACGGATTCTACTTGATAGATGACTCTGGAAGCTTAGCAGTAGTTATGAATTCAACGGATGAATTCAATGGACTTCAAATAGGTCAAACAGTTTATATCAAAGGAAAGAGAGATTTGTTTGCTAGCGCCCGTAATGGTACTCCTTCCTATTTTGAGTCTTGCATGACTGGTTGTCAAATAGTTAAAAATGAGTTTGGAAATGTGGATTATTCAACAGCCTCGTTTATTAAAGGCAAGACCTTAGCTGATTTGATAGCTTTACCTGTTGCTGATAATTATCATACTGCCGAGGTATATGTTATTACTGCCGGTTTGAAATTTGTTTCAACCAAAAATTATTCAAATGCCTATTTAAAGGATGGCGATAGTGAAATGCGTCTTTATTGCACTAATGCTGCAAGTCAGTATCAATGGATAAATCCTTATGTAGATGATACTAAGACCTACACTATGGAAGTTGCTGTCTGTAATTGGAATAACAAAAATTATTATACAGCTTGTCTCTTATCAATCACTGATTCTAATGGAAACAAGGTGATGAACACCTTAAACTTCAATAGTTAATTATAAGTTGTATATTTAAAGAAAATAAAAGCTCAGCCGTAATTTGGCTGAGTTTTTATTTTTGTCTCTATAAATTTTTAATAATCTTAATCGGCTTGCTCTTCAACGCTTTGATACAAGTAATCAATGAGGTTATAAGTCCTATTCCGATTATCACTGCTAGTAATAATCCAATATTGAATATATTGAAAGTGAAATAGTTGAGCATAATCCAATTATTCAAAATTGGGAATATTATTCCTAATGCGATTAAATCAAATAAAAATATAATCGAGGAAATTAATAAGGAATCAGTTATAGTCAGTTGGATAATTCCTAATTTTGTACATCCCATAGACCTTAATATTCCAGCTCTTATTTCATTCTTTTTAGTGTTGGCGAAGCACAAATTTATAATCATTAGAATAGCTATAGTTAATAAAGCGCATATGATTATAGTAATTATATTTCCTGTGGTTCCATATCTGAATTTAGTCAAAGAATCGTATGAATAATAGTTGTTTATTATAACGGCATAGTAATTAAGGCCATTTTCATCTTTGACATTTAATGATTGGATAAATCTTAAATCCTCATTGATGTCACCTGATAAACGATAGATATATGTATAAGAGAGGTTAGGCTCTTTGTAAACTTCTTCTTGATATCCAGCTTTTAGATAAGGATAGCAACAAATTGAGATCCCTTTTAATAACTCTTTGCAGTCCTTATTGAGATTAGTGCTTGTATTTAATAGGATAGATGGCAAGTCATCAATTTTAAATACACCAGTAATCTTATATCCACATAGGGTCTTGCCTATTAATTCATCATAATTCTTTGATCCCTCAAATGTATTTTTTCCATCTCCATGATCAAATGTATAGATATGCGCATATTTGATTAAGCCGTAAGCTAATGTATCGGGCAAGGCAATTTCATTATAATTCTGAGGAAGTCTACTATTCTCAGTAGCTTTTTCAAATCCTATATAAGAAAGATCGATATCAGGATCTAATTCTATTGCTTCTTGACTTTGTGAAGATGAGTCTTTAAGTACGTATTTAGTTAAACTGTCCAACTGAGATGAATCCCATCCAAATGCTTGTAAATAACCACCTTTCATTCTTGTCATTTGGAATACATTTTTAGTATTTGAATTTAATTTTTCTTTCTGCTCTGTATTAGGAGTTATAGAAGTATCTACGAAATTACCATCTGGAGAATACCCTTGAAATCTTGTTTCTAAAAAAGCCATTCTTGATGTTGTTTGATATTGCTTATCTAAAAAGATTTTGTTTTGATCGGCATTAATTATGGATAAGAACAATGTCATTGCAACGGTTGAAATAATTGTTATTAATAAAGATGTGAATAATCTAATCTTTGATTTGGCAATAGATTGTAGACTCAACTTAAAACTATTTTTTATTGATAATAACCCATGTTTTTTATCTTTAGTCTCTTTATTGCTTTTATCTTTAGAGATAGCTGAATCGGTGCTATTTAAGCCATCATTATTTGTTATTTTGCAAATATTACCTGCTTCTAATTCGATTGTAGAAATAGCGTATTTGGAAAAGAAATCTAAATCATGAGTTGAAACTATTATCAATTTCTCTTTTGATAATTCACCGAGCAATTTAGCTAAATCTGTTGCATTAGATTTATCTAATGAAGAGGTTGGCTCATCTAAACATAATATATCTGGATCTTTAATTAGTGTTCTAGCTATTGCTACTCTTTGCTTTTGACCTCCAGATAATTCGTTTGGATGTCTAGATAACAATTTATCCAATGACTCTAATTTATCGGGAAGATTTACTTTTTTTAATATCTCCTCAACTACTGATTTATCATAATGTGATTTAGCTAAATCAAAAGCTAAAGATAGATTATCTTTAATAGATAATTCGCTTATGAGATTTAAATCCTGAAAAACTATTCCGACATTTTTATTTCTATAATTGTCATAATTTGATTTATTTATTTTAGTTCCTTTAAATAATAAATCACCAGATGTTTGTGAATCTAGCCCGGATAATATATTGAGTAGAGTTGTTTTACCGGACCCACTTCTTCCGGTAATCAAATATAGACCTGTTTCATTGAAAGAATAAGAAAAGGAATTTAAAGCTATAGAATCACTTTTTTTATATTGCTTTGTTAAATTTTTCACTTCTAACATAATGCAAGGCTCCTTTCTATAATTATTTTAAATTATAATGCTAAAATCTTCAGTGACAATATTTGATTCTTCTTGTAGTTCTAACATTCTTTCGACCGGATAGTCATGCGAATCAGCTGGCATAGGTGTACTTGCACTTTCTTGATAATTTTTTGCTGCTAATAAATTGATTTTGCTGATTGATAGTATTGGCTTGGCAAAAAGGCTTTCTTAATCGAACAGGATTTTATCAAGGTTATTGAGGCTTATTGCTCATAAATCGTCAATAAGTGAGCAATAAAGAAGTAAAAAGTGAGCAATAAAACATAGTTCTCAGTTAATCAATTCCGTCTTCCAACCTTATTTGAAGTAAGTCACGCTCCTTTTAATCCCAACTTTATTCCCAACCAAATATTATTGGAAGTTGGGAATAAAACAGATTGCCCGCACAGGTATTTTTTAAATCAGAGGCTGCTGCCTAATAAAAAAATCCATTGATGCGTTTGTTCTCTAGAATTCCTAAGGAAATCCTGCGGATTGCAAGCCATTTTAGCAGCATTTTATATCCCAATGGCCGATTTTCGCTTCCGGCAGAGAAAATCGATTCAATCATATCTCCAAAGATCTTTGGATGGTTCCAAGGATAACCTGAAATATTCCCCCAAACTAGCTTGACTGAATTTTTGAGTGGTCGATATCTCGTTTTGGCCCTATTAACCGCTTTTCGGCAGGAAAACGGAGAGGTTCATCGCCTCTCCGTTATCTAAAATGTGCCAATTTTGACGTTTTTTAAGCCTTTTTTAGCTATTTTTGACGTCTTTTCGGCGTAGCAACGTGATGCACTCCACATGTGCTGCTGAATTTGTCTACCTCATGTTTTGCAAAGTCGGTTGCTTGTTGTTGATACGTAATTCCTTTGATCGTCTTGCCGACTTTGTTCTTGAGGATGTACTCGGTCGCATTGACGTTGTATAGCTGCTTCGTCTTGAGGAAGAACTTGATCTTGTAGGGGTCGTCTTCTTCTCCCACGATGACCTTCTCGACCATCGTCTTGAATAGGTGGCGGTTGAACTCCTTAATCTCATTCCCCTCCTTGACCATGCTTTCGATGGGAGAGAGCTTCAAATCGACGAGCTTCTTTCTCTTGTTCTCGAGGGCGGTCAGCTTCTTTTCGTTCTTCTGGATGAGGACTTTTGGGACTTCCTCCGGTATGTTTTTGGAACAGCATTTCTTTACTGGCTATTCTAATGTTTGAGAACGCCAGTCATTAAGGTTGAGGGCACAGGAGGGAAGAAAAATTTTATCCGTCACAAATTCAGAGAAACGCACTTATTTTGCTTGTTTTTCGTCTCGCGTTTATGCGTCAGTCACAGGTTCGCAAGCTTTATTATCAACGTTTTCAAACATTAAAGTATTCAATTAAGAACTGAAATTATTCTTGGTGTTTTGACTAGTGCTGTTTTCTTTACAATAATTATGCTTGCTTCTTTTTTGATCTACTCACATGGTCAAGAATCATTTTGATCATCTTTGCTTTTTCGATTTTGATAACGATTGTTCCGGCTTTTCTTTCTATTGAACAAAAGGGTGTTACTATGTTTGTGGGAAAAGAAGTTGGCAAAAGAAGTTATAATGAAAAAGAATGATACAGACTGATTCATCATTTCAGTATAGAATGACAACACCAAGAATGTGAGTCTGTCCTGCTTGTCAAAAATATCCGATGTCGTTTGCTTTTAGTCCAAAAGGAATCGAAAACAGGTGGAGGCTACCTCCACCTGTTCATTTACGAAGAGTCAGCTTATGCGGACATTGAAAATACTTGAGCGACTCTTACTTTACAAGTCCCATATTTTTTTGCAGTGACATGGATACCGATGAGTTCAAATTTATTTTTCTTGATCACGAGTTTACCGCTAGGAGATAACGCAATTACGGCGTTGCCAACGACATTTCTGACAACCATTGAGAAATTCGTGGTATCAGAAATTGTGATTATGTAGGTCACATCATCGCTGGCTGTAGCATCAAGCCTGATAGTGAATAGTCTTGTTTCGTCTGCGATGAATTTGCATTCTTTTTCTGCAACATAATTATCTAACTTCAAAGAATATCCAGAAGAATGGTTACACTCATAGCATGTGCCGTTACGACTATAGTTGGCATCGTGTTTATGGACACCAGTCACTTCGACTTTTGCAATCGTTTTTCCGCCTTCTATGAGAGTAAAGGTACGACCGACGAAAGCAGGAGTAGAAGTCGGTAAATAGAACTTGACGTTTTCAACTGTTTCTCCGCCAGCAACCATATCTGTTCCGCTAGGGTAGAACATTCTTGCTGTTTTTTCCGAATTGGTATCTTTAAATCTGATATTGGGGAAATATGTTTCATTTTTGCTATCCATCAAAGGTGTGTGTCTTCCGCCTTCATCTTTTGTGAAAACGTAGAGTTTTCCATACAGGAGATCATACTCTTTCAGAGTATCTTTCTTACTGATTGTATAACTTCTTCCGACTTCTTCTTTTTTAACACCAGTAACTAATAATGAAACCTCTTCTCCTACTGTTGCTTTTTCTACTTTTACTCTTCCTTTCTCAATACCAGTAACTTTGATAGACTTACCATTTTCATGGATATAAAGTGAATCGCCTTTATTGAGTGTGCCACGAGCGATTTTTGTTGTAATCATGATATCTTCTCTTCCCGAGAAAGTGAAGATATCATGGATACCGCAATAAAAGTCAGCAGTGTCATAGTTTTTCAATGTGCCGTTTTCAATATCCTGAGCATTGAGAGCGTAGTTATCATCATCGATTGATAATGCAGAAGTTGGAATCTCGTTGATACCGGCTAAATCATATGATTTATCGGCAACGATATGAACTTTTCTTGTTGTGTCATCATCAAACTTGACCTCTTGTTCTATGAGCTGAATCTTATCATCGACAAGATTCTCGCCTAATGTCTTTTCAAAGTAGGTGACATCCAATTTGACCTCGTATTGAGCAATCTTCATTTCACCTGTCTTTTCCCCGGCCTCATATTCTGTTGTTTCAGGTAAGGTGATTTTGTATTCATAAACGCCAACAGTACTCGGTGCGACAGCCATATAGGCTTCTGCTCCTTTTTTCCTGTATTCGACTTTCAATCCGGCTTTATCTTCGCTTACGATGTAATCATTCAATTCATAAGGTCTTGTATTATAAATAAATTCAGATTGGGTGACCGTGATTGTTCTCGGCTTCAGAGTAAGAGCGGTATCAGGCACTGTTTTGACTTCGTGGAAGTTACATATTTCACATGTTCTTTCATCGACTCTATCTTGCTGATAAGCGGCAGGTGTCTTGACTGCCCAGGTTCCCTGATGCTCTGCAAAATCCTTCTTCATCGAATCATGGCCTGTACAAGTTGTCTCATGCCAATGACCGGAGATATCACTCTTCCATTCCGTTCCCCATTCATGGAAACCAGTACCCTCAATTGTTCTTTCTGTCTCGTATTGGCAGATAGAGCAAACACCTTTTTCGACTTTGTCTTTATGAATATCGGCTTTTGTCTTTTCCGTCCAGACAAAGGTGTGGTTCGCAAGATTTATCTTCTCGTTGCAAGAGGAATCAGTACAAGTATTCCAATGCTTTGTTTCATCTTTGTCCCATGCCGTTGAGAAGGTGTGATTGTGTACAGGCTGCTCTGTCTTCTGTGTTGTTCCAGGTGTGGTGCTTTCTTTCTTTCCACATCCGGTCAACGGGCCTGCTGTCAATAAAGCAAAGACAGCAAATAAAGCGGATATCTTTTTCTTTTTCATATTTCTTTATACTATTTATTTCTGTTTTCCCAATAGTACATTTACCTCCTTGATATTCTGGGAAAATCATGTTCGAAGTCTTATCGTCTTTAGATTTCTCCGACAAGAGTCAGAATGTGATCGATTTTCACAAAGCCATTTCCTCCGGAGAAAACCATTGTCTTTTTATCTTTGCTGATAGTTCCTGCAAATGATTTGAAGAAACCATATTTCGTTGCAGTAATTCCTTTTTTCATATCTTCTTCAGTATCATAGAACAAGATAGATTGATTGGAAATTTTATAATAGATATCTGTTTCGTAATATTCGGAACCTCCTTCATAACTGAGGCCGAAACACGTTTTTGCAATATCTTTCGTTTCGTCGAAGACAAATTTGATAGTCGCTGCCTTATTCATGGCAACCAACTCTTCTTCGGTTAATTCTTCACTCTTTAGGAACTCTTCTTTTTCTTCATCTGTGCATGAAAATGTAACGATTGAATCTGTATGATTGAATGTTTTTCCCTTAATGCTTTCCAATCCCCATTTTGCATAGAGGTTAAAGACTCTGGCTGGCATATAAGAAAAAGTAAAAGGTGTATCATTCAAAGTGGCACCGAAATCATTGCTTTCATACCAGCCGACAAACTCATACCCCGCCTTTGTCGGATTGTCAGGGGCATTGATTGCAGAACCGGCTTCTGCAGTAATACTGTTAACTGCACTGCCTCCTTTACTATCGAAAGTGATAGTGTATTTTGTCTGCTCATTCAGTTTTTCGATGATATCCGTCGTTTCTCTTAAACAAGTAATGCAGACGTACTTCATCAGACCGCTTTCTGTACTTGTCGGTTCCTTAATCACCGATCCGTTGTTCTGGACATGTTTTTCTTTCTCGGTGGTATCTGTATGACCATCCGTCTGACATACATGCCAATGATAGTTTTCATCGCTTTCCCATTTTGCGGAGAAATTATGTTCCTTTTCTCCACAGGAAGTGAATAAAGAGGTTGCCATGAGCGATAAAAGCAGTGTCGTCATAAGCTTTTTGCGTTTCATATGTATTCTCCTTTTTTGCGTATGTCGCATTAAGACCATTTTAACAATAAGAAAAATACGGCAAAAGTGCCATTTGGCACCCCTGACCGTGTTTTTTTGACAAAAATATCTATAAAATCAATATTTTAGGAGATTTTTAGTGCTGAAATCAGAGAATTTCATCATCTTTGTTCAGGATGACAATGCCGGATTCTCTGGCTTTGACAGCAAGTTGTGTGCGGGAACGGAAGCCGGTCTTCTGAAGCATATCGGCGATATGGTTTTTGATGACGCCGGGTGAAACATTCAATCTTTCTGATATTTCGATATTTGAAAAGCCTCCTGTCACATAGCGCAGGACTTCCAACTCTTTTTTCGTAAATTTGGAACTGTCTGTCAATCCAATCTTTACAATGTGTGAAGCGGTAGGGTAAATGATCTCGCCGCTCATGACTTTTTCCATCAGTTCGATGATGGGCTGTTCGTTTGTCTCTTTATACCAGAAACCTTCGATGCCGATCTTTTTTGCTCTTTCGATGTAGGAGCATTCAGGCATCGAGGTGACGATGATGATCTTGATCTTTGGAAATTTCTTTTTGATCTTCTCGGCTTCATCAAGCCCGTTCTCTCCGCCTTCTGTGATGACATCCATCAGGATGAGATTGATTGGTCTTGATAGGCAGTAGACTTCTGTGAAAGCGGCGGAAGCGATGCTTCCTGCCAAAGTGAAATGGGAAGAAGTTTCAATGAAGTGTTCGAATAACTGTCTTGGCATGGCCTGGTCTTCAACGACAAGCACTTTGTATTTCTCATCTGTCATGGGTGGAATCTCCTTTCTCTATGGTGATATTCATTTCAAAACGTGGCGAACTATTGATCTTCATACTTCCGCCCTCTCTTTCGATGAGAGAACGAAGTGAGGATAATCCGCCCGCTTCTTTGATCTCTTCTTTAGGCTGTTCTCCATTGTTGGTGATCTGAATATCTAAGAATCTTTGCCGTTCTTTGAAAGAAACATAGACTTGATTTCCTTTAGCGTGTTTGATGGTGTTTGTCATGCATTCGATGACTGCTTTTATCGTGAGTTTTTTGTTTTTCTGCTCTCTGGTCTATTTCCACTGAAATGGATTTGGATACCGATAGCCTGAGCTGCTTTGAACAGTTCGTCATAGCTGTCATTGCTTTCATTTTCTTTCATACTTTCAAAGGCGATGATCGTATTCTTCCAAGCAGTCAGCAGCTTTTCTTTTTCTTCTTTCGTTATATTTTTGTTGAAGGACTGACGCGAAAGAATCAATAGATTGCCTAATTTGTCATGGATGTTCATCTTAGCAACCAAGGTCTCTTTCTCGATGGTCATTTCCTCGATGGTTTCTCCGTATTGTTTCATTCTTTTATTGAAAGTAGAGAGCTCTTTGTTTTTTTCGCTCAGTTCCATGGAGAGCTGATGATTTCTTGTGATATCACTTGCAATTATCTCATAAAGGCATTTATCGGATAGCTGATGTTCGATTTGTTTGAAAGAGTAGACCTGATTATCAAGAGAAATTATATATTCTTCGTCCTTCTGATTTGCATCGCTCATTTCTCTTATATTTTTATCGGCGAGAATGCTGATGAACTTCTTTCCGTTCAACAGGCACTCTCCCGTGATTTTGATGGATAGGTCATTCATCTTGCGGTTGACCAGTCTTGTGACGCCGCTTTCTTCATAAAAGCAGATTCCGGAAGGAAGATCATCAAAGGCTTCTTTGATGCTCATCTTTGATAATGTATTCTTTCTGCTCTGAATGAGGAGGATAATGATGAACAAATTCAAAAGGGTAAATAAAGACCATAATGTGAAGTCGACTGAAATGGGAATTGAAGCGGCAAAAGAGGATAAGCATCCTAGTTTTGAAATGTCTTTCTCATCCAAACAGGTAAGACATCCGATAAGGAGAATGCTATAGAAGAAGACGATGACGCTTTCTGTCAGGATGAAAAGGATTTTTTGTTTATGTCGATGGCTTAAAAAGATGTTGCATAGAGAAAAGATAATGAGAGAAAAGTAGAGGATAGGAAGAAGCATTTGGATAGCATAGGGTGAAGAAATGTAATTCATTTTGTTTCTCCTCCTTTAATCGGAAAAGTGAGAACGGTATAGAAAAGATCATCTTCTTTAAAAGAAGTCAGCGTCAGGCGATATTGTTTCATCTTTTCTTTTTCAAATCCATATGGCGATACAAGAGAAACATCAGAGATGATGCGAAGGGATAGTTCATTTTCAAAAGAGTCAATTCGCAATATCAATTCATGAAGTGAATCAAAAGTTGTTTTGAGATAGTATTCAAAGAATTCATAAAGGAGAATGCATAGATCTCCGTTATATTCTCCTTTTCCATTATTGATAAGGGAAGCCAAGATACCACATTCGTTAAGATAGACGAGGGATTCATTAATGGATAAGACAATCTCCTGAATGTTGATGAGCTCATGTTGATTATGAAGGATTTCCAAATTGCTTCTTCTCTTGATATAAGTGAGATAGACGCATGCTTTCTTCATATTCTTAAAGCAGTTCTCGGATTCTTTATCTGTTTTTTCAAGCAACTCTTTTAACTGATTCAGGTCTTCTTTGACAATAGCGAAGATATTGTCATAAAGCTGGTTTTTCTTCTCTATCTTTGCTTTCTGCTCTTTGAGTTCGTTTTCATAGGCGATGAGTTCTTTTTCTTCTGACAGCAATTCATTCTTGCTTGATAATTCATGGACCATTTCAATAATAGAAGAAAGGTCTTCGATATAAAAGATATGACCGCCTGATATGTTCTGATTCGATAAACGGATATTCTTACTGAGGAGAAGGGAGCCTTTTGTCATGCTCTCTTCATATTGTGCTTTTGTGATATCTATGTCATCAAGGTGATTGGTGACAGGATTCAGTTTTTTGTCCGTGATGACAAAAGGCATCGAAGATATCTTCGAATAAGTGAGATAGTTATCATTGGAAGGAATCAAACCGATTCGGATGCATGTCTCAATCAGAAGAATAAAAGAAAAAGACAATAATTCCGGTATCTTATAGGACTGTGTAGCAAAGATGAAACATAGTGTGCAGGCTATTGTAGTGATTAGAAAGACAAGGAGCGGAATCCAGATTTTTCTTTTGCAGACGGAAATACTGCACTTTAGAATCAAAGTGACAAGTGAAAGAAAAGTCATGATGATGATCCATGCAATCGCTAGATAAAAGATGATTCGATGTGTATATTCCGCAACGGAATTTTCCTCTGTCGCTTTGAAAGCAAAGGCCAGCTGATGAAAATCGTTTGTCAGGATAAGAAGGATAAGAACAAAGGCCGGAATCAAGATGAGATAGATCAGTTTGGACAAGTTTTCTTTTTTCTTTCTTGTCAGTTCCATCATGGCGATAAGAGAGATAGGAGGAACAAGACACTGAGGGATATAATACATGTACCATAAATACCTGGAGATTGTATCTTTTCTTGAAAAGACGTTATATTTGATGAAACGAATAAAAAGCCAGAAGAAAAGCAGGACGGCGATGATGACTAGTTTTCTTCTGATTCCTTTTTGTATGATCCTTTGTCGGATTGATTTTCCCCAGATGAAGATCAGGATGAGAAAGATGGTATTGGCCAGATAGGAAAAGGTCTGTGCATAAAAAGGGGGAAGACTGATATCGTAGTATTGGAGAAATCCCGCAAGCACAATGAAAAACATGAAAATAGCAGTTTCGATTGTTTTTCGGCTTGCTTTTGTTGGCATACCTTTCTCCCTTGAACTGAGTTTATTCTATAACACATGGTCCATTCTTTTCAATTATGGTTTGTTTTATTATTAAACAATATCTTATCGATATCTTACCAAAGTGTCGGTAACAACACCGCTATATTGATAGACTCCGTTGCAGCAATGCAAAATATACCCAGCCATTTTAGAAAGATGTATAGCTTGGTAAAAACACAGGGTATTTCAAAATCCGATTTTTATGATTTCCTCGATAAGCTAGGGATATAAGCGTGAAGCAGTCAAGTTGGATAATATCCATGATTGATGTTTTGTCGTACCATAGTCGTCACAACTTCTAACATTATATAAATATGCCATTTATGCCATCATTTATGCCGTCATTTATGCCAAAAACGTGGCACAAATCATTATTTGTGGATTCAAGAATTCCCAACAGCGCAGCAAAAACCATTGTCTAAGTCTTCCAAAACGTATTTGAAATAAGATATCTTTCATCAGTCTAAAAAAAGACTAAACCGTTTGCTATACCAGTCCACTACACATCTGTTGCACTTCACCCAGCTAAAACACACGATGGAAGGGAGTCGGAAATGAAGAAAAGACAAACTAAATGTTTCTTTGTCGTTCTTTCTAATTTATTAAGTTCTTCATATGTTCCCATTTCGCCTAGGTACATTACGAGGCGCATAATTTTGCTTCAAAAAATATGTTCCAAATACAACAAAAGTTATGAAGTTGACCTCTTTTGTAGACCTGTATGGCTGACAGCACAATAGGTAAAAGGTAATTACCTTACTAGAAAACGATGAGGTTGATATGTCTCTATCATTGTTTAAATGACTGAACTAAATCCATTCCAAAGCATTGCTACAACGATGATTATGTTTGCCTTTCAGCACCTGTTTTTAAAGTGGTCAATCCTAAACTTTCCAATGTCCTGATTTGTTAGAGCCGATTTTTTCTATGTACCCATTATCTGGTGTGTTCAATATGGTAATCGATTATGATTTCTTTTAGGTAATAGCCTCCGGTTTTCCTGGAACCTCTCAATTCGATGTAGTTCCTAAGTTCTCTCTTTATGGAGTTTCTCACCATGTTGAGTGTGATTGCCTTGTCCTCAGAAGAGAGGATTTCGTGTATTCTATCGGCTTTTATGCCAGGATTTCCGCTCACCGTCCTTAGGATGGAAAGCCCCGATTCGGTTATTTGGCCATTTATTTGGTCATTTATTTGGTCATTTATTTGGTCACGGTAGTTGAGGTTTGGAAGATACACGATAAAGAAGTTCTCGCTGTCGTAGAACTCAGGTTCCCTCCCTGTGCCTTTGTAGGCATTCAGAGTCCTTGCAATCCCTGTGCCGTAATTCTCGATCAGCCCAAGCTTATCAAGCAGATGGACCAGTCTCTCGTTCCTATAGGTCTGGACGCCTTTCAGCACGTCTTCGAGCGTCGTCTTATACAGCCCGCCAGGGCTTGTGATCTTCGCCTTGTCCTTGTAGAACTCGACCTTGATGTTCGACCTGATGAAATAGTTCGTGTGGCAGAAGGAAAGAAAAACGGCAGAAGTTATATTTTCGGAGATAATGATACTGCACAAGAACTTGTTGATAACTATTCAGGTAAAGGTGAAGTAAAAAAAGAGAATACAGAATCAGTCACAACTGATAAAATAGTGGGTGTCTATAAAGATATCGATGGTAACGAGATAGAATCCAATGAAATTATCATCGTAACAAGCAAAACAGGTGCTCATGTATATCCTGGCTTCCCCAAAAAGAAAGGAAACAAATAATTATGGAATTTAAAGAGTTATATCATATTTTCTTAAACAACAATGACACTAAATTCAAAGTCACACAAAAAGACGGATCATCATTTATCGGCACAATTCATACCTGGTTTGAATCTGATGATGAAAACGATTCAAATGGTCAACCTCATCAAAATGTTTGGTTTGTGATTCAAGAAGTTTTAATACCTTCCACTACAGATTCAGATTTCAAACCGGGATCATCACAAATTTTAAGTGAGTTAGATTTTCCAATTGACATAGAAATATGTCACTAAGATAATCAATTTGTTTTTCCAAATGATAGTCATTGATTCAATCAGATGACTATCTTTTTTGCTCCTATATCAATCAAAAGACAAAGGTCTTCAGAAGTATCCTAATTTCTTTATAAACACAGGTACCCGCTTTTTTATTCTATGCAACCAATCCCACCATCAATCAACATTTGTCCTTAAGTCTCCTCCTTTTTTAAGTGTTTACCCAATTGTTGAAATGTAGAAGTGATTTGAAATCATTTTCTTCAAGGCATCCTCAGTCACGAACCGGATTTGCTTGTCTAAGTTTTCAGTTGAGTTGTTCTTGTGAGTCAGCTATGATATTTTCCAAAAGTGGGCCAAAAAGGCAAACAACGCAATCACAACCCTGAATTTCTAATAATCATATTTTTGAATTGCTTTTTTGTAGTTTCGGAACTTTTCATTCTGAATCGTAATATCCACCAATCGATACTATATTGTCGTACCACAAGGTCAAAGGGTGGATATATTTCCTCATACTAGTAAAAGCCGTTTTTCTTCGTTTTCGGAAGAATAAGAAACGATTTTTGACACAAAAAAGAGAGGTTTGTTACCTCTCCATTATTCAAAATGTGCCGATTTTCAGGCACTTTTTCTCATCAGTGCAACTATAGTCTCTACATGTGTCGGCGACATACGAGGAACATGTCAACCATTACAGGGTAGGTTATGAAAGGAACATATCTACTGACGTGTGATTTTTCATATGTCTACTGGATGGTGAATACGAGGTAAGTCGTATCGGATGCGCAATCAAATACATTCGATTTGCTCGTTTTGAGCTGATTATCTGAACCTGTATTTGCCTTTGCCTTTGCCTTTCACCTGCTCCACCACATTTAGATTTTGGAGGTAGCTGATGTAATTAGTGCTAGCCGACTTCGAGGCGTTGAGGTAAGACACGATGTCCGCCCGACTGAACTCTTCGTTGAAGAAACGATCAAAGATGGCGGTCAGCGTTTTCCTGATGGAATTGGAATACGTTGATCTGTTGATGATGCCTATCGCGTCCACGCTATTAATCTTTATCCTCTCGCCACCAAAGTCCAAATTTTGGTCTTTCGAGGTAGTTTTTTGACCTTCAAAGTCCAAATTTTGGTCTTTCGAGGTAGTTCTTTTGTCTTCAAAGTCCAAATTTTGGTCATTCGTAGCCAAATCCATTGCCCTATAGGAATATTGAAGGTACTTCGTGCTTATCGGTATCATGACGGATGTGATGTCGATGTTCTCGTCGTATTCCTGATAATGGATGCCATCGCTTCCGTTCTCAACCATGGCGCGTTTCGCTTTGCCGACCCCAGAGCCGAAAGACTCGATAAGATCGAGAGATCTGAACATCTCACGGATAGAGGGGTTCTCATACATCCTGTTTGGGAAGGAATCTTTCGTGTTTAGGTCTTGTATTGTTATTGGTGGAATCGGCTTGTTGTAGTTGGTTATCACAATGGAGTCATCATAGACATATACTTGGACGCTTCTAGGGTTTTCGTAGTTCTTATGCACGATGGCATTCGTCAAAAGCTCTTCGACCGCGGAATACGGGTAATTGTATATGGTCTCGCTTCTGAGGTCGTCTTTCACGCGGAGAGTCAGGGATTTCAAATAGGCATTATTGATCTCGTCCATGGCGTTCCTGAGTTGCTTCCAAATAGGCCCTCTGAACTCCTTGGAGGACATCACCGATTCGCCCGAGGCGCTTTTGTGAATCAGCTCGACGTAGGAATAAGGGATGAATTTTTCCGGACTTCTGGAGAACATGAGCAAAGCGAAATTCTTCACCATGCCCGTTTCAACATCAACAAGCCCCATATGCTCCGCCATATCCTGTTTGGACAGGTTCTTGGTGTTTTCCCGGTCGGTGGATGCGTTGAGGTATTCCCTTATATAGTCAACGTCGAGGTCATCGATGGTGGCAACGTTAGAATATTCTTCCGTGAAATGGTAGTCTGAGAACTTCTTAAGAAGCTCGAATTCCTCTTTGATGGAAGCGAGCCGAGAGTCTCTTTCAACGCGAACGTACCTGCCTCTTTTGAGATTGATGGTTTTGTCCTTTTCAGCCTTCTCAAGGACCTCGTATGGACCGATGTTGTTGTTCGAGAATGCGAAAATGACGAAGAAGCGGCCGTCGATTTCGGCGTGCGTCATCGCGTAATTTACTTTAGGCTTTATGAATCCAATCAGGGATTTCAAGGAATTCTCCACGGTCTCGATCTGGCTCTCGTCATATCCGAGAATCGGCCTTATCGGCGTGCCTTTCGATTCGGGCTCTTTGTGCTCTTCTACGCCCACCAAGATCATGGACAGATTCCTGTTCATGAGGTTGTTCGAGAAAGCGCACATCGTCTTCAAGATGCTATCTCTCTGGAGATGGGATTTTTTGTACTCGATGCAGTCGGATTCGAGCTTGCATTCTCTGAGGTACTGCAAAGCTATCTTTTTAATATCGTCGGAATTCATTTTATCACCTCATTTTTGGACTTTCGTGCCATTTATGCCATCCAATGTCCAAATTTTACCATGAAAGTCCATTTTTTTTAATAATCATCTACATACTTATATCAAAAAGTCCGATTTTTCGGCACTTTTCGCTCTCATTCCATCTATCTACCAATCGATACTATATTGCCGTACTGAATGGTCGGATGGTGGATATGTTTACGGATACTAGTAAAAACGCATATTTTTTGGATTTTTTCCTGATTTTTGAAATCCTGGAAAAGAAAAAAGGACTTCCGTCCAATTTTCAAGGGCGAAAATCCTTCATTTTTGTGCCTTTTAAGTCACTTTTTGACTATTTTCGACAGAGCAACGTGATAGTCTCCACATGTGTCGGCGACATACGAGGAACATGTCAACCATTACAGGGTAGGTTATGAAAGGAACATATCAACCGGATGTGTTTTTCAACAGGTCAATAGGAAATTGAAGACAACCATCCTAGTGAGAGGAAATATGAAAACACCTATTTTCTATGCAAGCATGAATTGTAAAGTTTGAAGATATGTACGACGTATTACAATAAGCACTTGTGCTTCCTTCAAGAGTATAAGCGCCATTAAAAAAATCTGTATAGTTTTAATTAGAGTAGTTAATTCTACAGCTATTTTACAACCTTCCAGACTCCGTTTTTGTTTGAGCCTTCCCTTTTAACACATCCCTTTTCCTGAAGGCTGGCAAATATTCTCGAAGCCGTTCTTTTGGATACTCCAAGAATTTCAGCAGCCTCGTTAGCGTGATTCCAGGCTTTTGAATAATCACGCCTATAAGAGACAGCTCATTCTTGGACAAATCGGAATTTATATTGCCATTTATATTGCCATTTATTGTGCCATGGTTCTTCATGACCTTCTTGTTGAAGGGGATGGTTACCTGGATGAATCCGTCCTGGATATCGAAGACTTCCTTGCCATAGGCGGAGATGATCTTGACGGTGCCATGGCCGGTTTTCTCCGTGATCTCCAGGTCTTGGAAGACTCTCATCAGAGATAGGTTCCTTGGGACGCTGATTCCCTGAAGGAACCTTTCCTTCGTCTGGGAATACGGCATTCCGCCATATTGATGAATGCGCTCTATCCGAAGCTGTTGAAAAAAGAGGAATGAAAAGAGGGGTGCAGTACATTTTTGTGAGTGCAATGGTCAGTTTTTGTTTTACCTTATGCCTACGTTTCTTATTAGTCAGCATGGTAGGCAAATGGAATTAACTGTCACAAATTCAAAAAGATTCAGTTTGTGGCAGTTAAGATAGATTCAATGTATTGCTAATTTGCAATTAGTGAATTTTGTTTTTCTTTAATAAGGTATTTGATTTGTTGAATTTATAGCTTCTAATATTATGAGAAATTTATTTCTAAACTACGAATATTGTCTTACTAAATTGTTAAAGTATCAGCAATATTTGGTTGCCTTTACTCTTTATTGTTCATAATCTATTAATAAGGTAAAATATAAGCTTGCGGGGTTGAGCGCTATGGACTTAAAGAATTGGATTGTTGTAACTGGTGCTAGAGAAAATAATCTTAAAAATATAAATGTAAATATTCCTAAGGATAGTCTAGTCGTATTTACAGGTGTATCAGGATCAGGAAAATCAACTTTAGCATTTGATACTATTTTTGCTGAAGGACAAAGAAGATATATTGAATCTTTGTCTTCTTATGCACGCATGTTTTTAGGTGGATTTCAAAAGCCTGATGTAGATTCTATAGATGGTTTACAACCAGCCATTTCTATAGACCAAAAAACGACATCTCACAATCCTCGTTCTACTGTTGGAACAGTTACGGAAATATATGATTATTTGCGTCTATTATGGGCGAGAATAGGTGTAGCCTATTGTCCCACGCACAATCTTCCAATAAAGCCTTTCTCTCTTCAACAAATAGCTGATATCATTTTAAAAAATCCTTTAGGGTCTAAAATAAGTATTTTTGCACCGGTAGTCAGAAATGAAAAAGGAACACATATAGAAACAATTCAAAAGTTCATGGCTAGCGGAGATAGGAAGATGAAAATTGATGGTGCTCCATTGCAATCTTATCAAGAAGCACCTCAGCTAGATAAAAAGAAAAAACATTCAATCGATTTTCATATCGATACATTTACTTTGAAGGCGACATCGAAGTCGCGTGTTTTCGATTCACTTAGAGTCGCTTTGGACTTTGCTAAAGGATATGTTATTGTTCAAGTTGATGATAAACCTGAAGTCCTTTATAGTGAACATTCGAGCTGTCCTATATGTGGATTCACAGTTCCACCATTGGAACCTAGATTATTCTCATTTAACAATCCTTTGGGTGCTTGTCAAGATTGTAAAGGAATGGGTATAAAGATATCAGCTGACCCAACTTTGATTGTACCCGATAATAAGTTATCTATCAATGAAGGTGCAATAAAGCCTATGGGTAAACCCAAGGATAACAAAGAGTGGTTCTCATTCCAAAAGTTATGCAAATCACAACACATCAATATGGATGTTCCTTTCTATAAATTGTCCGAAAGGCAAAAAAAGATTATCTTTTATGGACCTGAAGATGAAGTTAATTATGTATATACCACAATGTCTGGAACTGAAATTCATTCCAGTGTTTCTGAAGGAATAAAGACTAGAATTGATAGGTTATATGCAACAACAACTTCGACATGGATGAAAGAATGGTACGAAACTTTTATGACGAGCACCATTTGTCCTACTTGCCATGGTGCTAGGCTCAACGATAAAGTCTTGTCTATTAAAGTGGGTGGATTATCCATCTTTGATGCGACAAATTTATCGTTAGATAAATTGTTGAATTTCTTCAACGATTTAAATCTATCGGATAGAGATAAGAAAGTATCTGAATTAGTTTTAAAGGAAATTAAGGATAGACTTGGATTCTTAGTAGATGTAGGTCTTGATTACTTAACTTTATCTAGAATGTCCATGACTCTATCTGGCGGAGAATCTCAGCGAATTAGATTAGCTACACAAATAGGAAGTAAATTGACTGGTGTCTTATATGTTTTAGATGAACCTTCGATTGGACTTCATCAAAAAGACAATGATAGATTAATCACATCTTTAAAAGAAATGCGAGATTTAGGAAACTCACTGATTGTAGTCGAGCATGATGAAGATACGATCAGAGCTGCTGACTATATTGTGGATATTGGACCTAGTGCCGGAAAGAATGGTGGAAAAGTAGTTGCTTGTGGACAAGTATCAGATTTGGAGAATTCAAAAGAATCAATTACTGGTGATTATTTAGCGGGGAGAAAATACATTCCTGTTCCTGATATCAGAAGAAAAACAACTCGTTACTTAACGATAGAAGGTGCTAGATGTCATAACCTCAAGAATATAGATGTGAAAATTCCTTTGGGTGAGTTTGTTTGTGTTACGGGAGTCTCAGGATCTGGCAAATCTTCCTTGATAAATGAAGTCTTATACAAGAATATTCTTGCTCATTTCGGAATTGGACATGAGAAACCTGGAGAATGTAATGGAATTAAAGGATATAACAACATATCGACAGTTATAAATGTCAGTCAGGATCCTATTGGTAAAACTCCTAGATCCAATCCTGCAACTTATATTGGATTATTTGATGACATAAGAGAATTGTTCAGTCAAACATTAGATGCTAAGGAAAAAGGAATAACTAAGACTATGTTTTCTTTCAATACCCCGGGTGGAAGATGTGAAGCCTGCCAAGGTTGTGGTGTTAAAAGAATATCGATGGATTTCTTACCTGATGTTGATGTCGTGTGTGAAGTTTGTCACGGCAAGAGATATTCCGATGATGTTTTATCAGTAGAATATAAGGGAAAGAACATTTATGATGTCTTAAATATGACTATTGATGAAGCGTATGACTTCTTTAAAAATATTCCTGTTATTAAAAAGAAAATCTCAGCCTTGGTCGAAGTTGGATTAGGCTATATGGATTTAGGTCAGTCATCGACAACTCTATCTGGCGGTGAAGCTCAAAGAGTCAAGCTGGCCAATGAACTTCAAAGAAAAGGTGATGGAAATACACTTTATATTTTGGATGAACCTACAACTGGACTTCATGTAGATGATATAAAGAAGCTGATATCTGTTTTGGAATCATTGGTAGATAATGGAAATACTGTTTTAGTTATCGAACATAATTTGGATTTGATAAAATGTGCTGACTATATTATTGATTTAGGACCTGATGGTGGTGATAGAGGTGGAACGATCATAGCTACAGGAACACCTGAAGAAGTCAGTGAAGTCAATAATTCATATACTGGTCAATATTTGAAGAAGATATTAGCTAAAGCACTGATGAAAGGACAAGATTAAACATGATTACTTTAAAGAAAAGCGTTGTCGTATTTGATGTTGATGGTACTTTGATATCGTCTTCTAAATTAATAGAGGATTCGATGATGGAGACTTTGAAAAACTACGATAGCAAAATAAAGACTAGAGAGGATATCAAAAAGTTTTACGGACCAGATGAAATAGGAATGTTTAGAGGCTTGTTGAAGAATCCAACTTTAGCCGATAATGCATTCAAAGAATATCTCCAACATTATGAAGAGAATGACTTGACTTATATTCCTAAACTTATTCCTGGAATCGGTGAATTGCTGAGGGAATTGGATACTAGAAGGACTTTGAGGTTGGGATGCGTCACAGGAAGAACTAAAGAGTCTTTAGATATAACAGGCAATAGACTGAATTTCTTGAGATTCTTCGAAGATATTGAAGTAGGATCTCCTAAAGGTGTCAACAAAGCTGAAACTATTAAAGTGTTGATGAGGAAGTTTGGTGTTGATAGAGCAGAGGTTATTTATGTCGGTGATTCAGCCTCTGATATCAAGGCGATGAAGGCGGCTGGAGTTGACATCATATCTGTCTATTACGACCATCCTGAGAACAAGGATGAATTGATGGAATTAAATCCAAATAGAACAGTAGGATCTGTAGAAGACTTGAGAAATTTACTTTTTAAATTGATTAGATAAAAAACAAAGTCAAAACTTAATAGGCTTTAAAGATAGACCTCCTAATAATGGGTTATAATTAACTTTATATGGGAGGTTTTTTGTATGCCGAGTAATACTGTTACGATGATGGAATTGGCTGCTCATTTCGGAATGAAGACTTTGGTAGGATCTATCAAAGCTATATCTAGAACTATAGCAGCTCCTGAGACTGATAGACCAGGACCTGAGATTATGGGATTTTGGACAGACCATGAACCTCAACGTATTTCTTTGATTGGAAACAAGGAAATGTCGTTGATTTCAATGATAGAACCTGATGAACTATATAAGAACTTTGAAAAGCTTTGTGATCCTGCGTGTCCTGGAATTGTTATTTGCCAAGGACTTGAGTGCCCTAAAGCTTTGTTTGAGGCAGCTACAAAGAAAGATTGTGCTGTATTTTCGACAAAGTCAGGTACATCTCATATTCAGTACGATATATTGGATTACTTATCTAACAGATTAGCTCCTCATACAACACTCCATGCATGTTTTCTCGAATTATATGGGATGGGAACATTGCTCATCGGTGATTCCGGAATAGGTAAATCAGAAATATCGTTGGACTTGATTAAGAGAGGTCATCGTTTGGTGGCTGATGATATGGTGGAAATAAGTTTAATCAAAGGAACACTGGTAGGAAAATGCCCTGATGTTTTAAAAGGGATGATGGAAGTTAGAGGAATTGGTGTTATCGATGTGGGAAGAATGTTTGGAATCAATGCTACTAAGGCATCAGCTAATATCGACTATGCAATAAATCTTGTTCCGTTCGATAAATCTAAGCCTATGGAAAGACTTGGGATGAGAAATGACCATATCGAGATATTGGGTGTGAAAAGACCTATGGTCGAGCTTCCAGTTTCTGCTGCACGTTCCATGGCACAAATTATCGAAGCTGCTGTTACTAATTTCAAGCTCAAAGATTATGGATATGATTCATCTTATGAATTCCAAAGAAGATTCATGGAGATAAATCGTCGTAATAGTGGAGGAAGATAAATATGGATTTGTTCACTAGAGGAAATCCTTTAAACCCATATATAATCCCTTTTCCTGATGGTTGGGGATTGAAGGGAATCACATGGTATGCGATGTCTTACCTTGTTGGAGCATTGCTCGCACTAGCATTGTCTTCTTATAGAGCTTATAAAGATGGTTATCCTAAAGATTTCTTTATTAACCTGTTCTTTTTTGCCTTTCCTATGGGAATAATAGGTGGAAGATTGTGGTATGTCATAGCTTCCTGGCAGGAGTTTGCAGCTGAGCCTTGGAGAATGTTCTTCATATGGGAAGGAGGAATGGCTATTCAAGGTGGAGCGTTATTAGGAATTATTTCTGGAATTGGATTTGTTAAGGTGAGAAGAAAAGGAACCAATCTATTACATGCTGCAGATTGGGCTGTTCCTACTGTATTAGTAGCTCAGATGATTGGAAGATGGGGAAATTTCGTCAATGCTGAAGTCTTTGGTAATGTCGTAGATATATCAGCTTATGGTGGATTACCAGGCTTTGTCATCAATCAAATGGGATATAACGGAACCTCTGCTTTAGCAAATGAATCGCAGATGTATGTTCCTTTGTTCTTGATAGAAGGCCTTTTAAATATTGGTGGCTATTTTTTATTGACTCATTTCTTTGAAGACGTCCTAGGAAAATGGCATGAACATGGCGATGGATTGTTCGGATACTTCATATGGTATGGATTGACAAGAATTGTTCTTGAGAATATTAGGTTTGGAGCATTCAATATGCATCAATCTGCTGGTCAATCAGTTTCCAGTGCTTATGTAATGGCTTGGGTCTTCTTTGGTGTTGGATTAGTTTTGCTTATAGGAAATCAAGTCTGCTGCAAATTGTATCGAAAAGGTAAATTACATTTACCAGATGGATTTGTTCATTTCTTTGTGAATGGAGCAGATGGCGATCCTTTGAATAGAAAGTTGGCTTATGGAGATTCTAACAAATGAAAAATAATATAGAGGCCATTATTTGGGATTTGGATGGAACTCTTATTGATTCAGATCTCTATGTAGTTTTGAACTATGTTCATATGTATCAAAAGTATAGACCTGGTTATTATCCACATTTAAGAGAAATTTTGGGATTCTCAGGTCCATCAGTCGTAGATACAATTAAGAGGCAATTTCCTAATATCCCACTCGAGGAAAGTGTAGGCGAATTCGAGAAGTATTCTAAAGAGAATCAATCTAAATTATTGACCCTTTATCCTGGTGAGATGGATGCTATAGAGTCTATATTTAATACCGGAGTAAAGATGATCTTGTTGACAAACAAGAAATTTGCTAGTGCAAAACGTTGTATGGAATCTACTGGTTTGATCAAGTTCATTCCTCAAATTGTTTCCTTGGACGATGTAAAAGTTGGAAAACCTAATCCAGAAGGTGTCTTTAAATGTTTGAATCTATTAAAATCCCCGAAGGAAAAGACGTTGATTATCGGTGATTCTTCAACTGATATTGTAGCTGGAAAGAAAGCCGGGATAATATCTGGATTAGTCACCTGGTCTTTAAAAGGTCTTCCTAAAGAAGAACGTGATTATGAGTTTGATTCTTTCGAAGATATAAAGGAGTTTATAGTCGATGGAAAATACAATCGTTAAAGAAGTTAAACCTGTAGCTGTCATAGGATTAGGGCCTGCTGGAGTTACAGCTGGTGTTCTTTTGAAACAATGGGGATTTGATCCTGATATTTATGAAGTTGGATTAGCCGGTGGAATGGTAAATCAAACAGCTGAAATCGATAATTACCCTGGATTTATTGGTGGTGGAATGGATTTGGCTATGAAATTTGATCAAACCGCTAGAGATAATAAACTTCATATCATTCATTCAAATGTCAAGAATTTGACTAAAGATGGTGATGAATTTGTTTTGACTACAGCTAAAGGTGTTTTCTATTATGAGGCAGTTATCATAGCGACGGGAACACACTATCGTCCTTATGCTGTGCCGGGTCAAACCAAAGTTAAAGGAAGAGGATTCTCTAGATGTGCTATTTGTGACGGACCGCTTTATAGAAACAAGGATGTCGCTGTGATAGGTGGTGGCAATTCGGCATTTGAGGAAGGAATTTATTTAGCCTCTATTTGTAAGTCAGTTACTTTGATAAACAGAAGAAATGTTTTCCGTGCACCTAGTAAAGCGGTGGAAATGTTTAAGTCTCTTTCTAATACTAATATCATCGCACCTGCAGTTGTGACTGAATGTGATGGTGAAGGACATTTGGAGAGTTTGACTATCAAAGATCCTAATGATGAATCTGATAAGACAACTCAAAAGATTTCAGTCAATGCCTGTTTTATCTATATTGGATCTATTCCAACTACACAGTTTATTCAAATTCAAAATAGCCTTGATGAGAGAGGATATATCGATGTGGATGAAGATATGAGCTGTATTAATGTTCCTGGATTGTTTGGATGCGGAGACTGCATCAATACTCCATTGAGACAAGTGGCCACAGCGGTTGGAACTGGATCTAAAGCCGGGTATTCTGCGGTTAGATTTTTAAACAGAAAGGGGAGATAGAATGAGTGAAGAAAGAATAGAGCCTGCAATCGTAATAGGCTTAGGTGTCGGTGGTGTCACCGCTAGTATTTATCTCTCACGTATGGGAATTCAACCTCTTGCTTTTGAGGGTGGACAAATAGGTGGTCATGTTTTGAAGTTAGAAACAATCGATGATTATTCCGGATTTAAAGGAAGTGGAAGACAATTGGCTGATGAATTTGAAAAACAATTGAAATTCAACAATATTGAAGTGGTCAATGAATATGTCTTAGCTTTATATAAAAATTCCGATGGATTGTTTATAGTAAAGACTAAGAATGGTGAATACAAGACTAAAGCTGTGGTCATCGCAAGTGGATTGAAATCAAAGAGCACTATTAATTTTAATGGAATTGAAGTAATGGATAATCCATTATTGGATAACGATAGAATAAAGGATAAAAAAGTAGCTGTAGTAGGTGGAGGCAAGGTGGCCTACATGGGTGCTTTATCTTTATCTAAACAAGCTAAGAAGGTTTATATAATAAGAGACAACATCGAAGCCCCTTCAGTCTTAGTCAAAGAAGTTGAATCTTTGGAAAATGTCGAGATTAGTGATTCTCTTCCTGAAGATGTGGATAGAATCTATGATTTGCCTAGCAAATCTAGAATGATTGGAAATACTGATTATTGCTTGCTAAAAGAAATAGTCGATGATCAAGACAACATCGCTGTTGGAAAAGACTGTCAAACTTTTGTGAAGGGTGCATTTGCTTGTGGTGATGTAGTTCAAAAGAGCTTGAAAACTTTAGCTACAGCAGTATATGATGGAGCCATAGCTGGAGTTATGATTTATAGATTGCTTACAGGTATGGATCAAGTTAGCTAATATATATTGGAGATAGTTTATGAGCGACGAGAAGAAGATAATGACTTTTGCTAAAGAAGTGAAAGCTGAGATTGCGAATTTACCTTATAAATCCAAAATAATGCGTTTTGGTGTTCTTTCAGGTTTTACTAGAATCAATGGCGAAACTTCTTTAGGATCAGTTCCATCTATAACATATAAGACTGAAATTGCTTCTGCCGCAAAACTGATATTTTCTTTGGTTAAAGATATGTATGACATAACGCCTAGAATTATTTATCAAAGAAAGATGAGATTCAATAAATCGATGGTTTATGTCATCAAAGTTGAATCGAAAAAGACTTATGAAATCTTATCAGAACTGAAAGTCATGAAGAACTTCCAACCAGTTCCTTTGAGATCTATGCTGAATAAAGAGAACTTAAGATATTTCTTAGCCGGTGCTTTCATGGCTGGAGGAAGTGTCAATGCGCCATCTTCTAAGTCATACTTTTTAGAGATATCTTTTTCCAACAAAGATGATGCTACTAGAGTGATGGAAGCATTGCAATCGACTGAGGAATTTTCAGCCAAAGTAATTCAAAGAAGAGATAAATGGATAGTTTATTTAAAGAGAAGCAGTGAGATAGCGATGTTTTTATCATATATAGGTGCTACTAATTCAATGTTGAATTATGAGAATGCCAGAGTGACTAAGGATCTTATAAATAATGAGAATAGGCTCGACATTTGTGCTGCTCATAATTATTCGAAATCATTAAAGAAAGGTCAGGAGAATATAGAAGATATCAATAAACTTTTATCCAGATATTCTATGGATAGATTTGATGTCAAGACTCAAGCAGTGATGAAAGCCAGATTGAGTCATCCCGATTCTAGCTTTGGAGAATTGGCTGAACTAATCACTGAAGATGGGATTTTTATTTCTAAATCCGGTGTATCGCATATCCTTTCTTCATTGCATGAGAAAGCTTCAAAATTTTAATACCAAGAGTTTTTTAAAATTGAAATAATATTTCAAAACTTCGGCTATCATCAGCCGGAGTTTATTTCAAAATCTTATAGAAAACAATAATGATTATTAATTCATTCGATGGACATTAATTAATTTTATGATTTGAATTTGTAAAACAATTTCAATAATAAAATCTTTAATTGAAAATCAATTTCAATTAAATAAATACGATAAATAAAAGACTTTTTTAATATTGACTTCTTGAAAATTAATAAATAATCTATTTAAGGTTTTGGAGAATTTACAAATTGATAAATACTTTTTTAAATACATCTGATGGTGTGTTTTGGGGCTCTATATTAATCTTGTCTTTGGCCTTGAGTGTAGATTCTTTATGTGCTTCAGCAATCAATGCTACAGATGAAAGAGTTAAGAATAAAAGAATCTTATTCATTTTTATTGCTGCTTTAACCTTTGGATTGTTCCATTTTATAATGCCGGTTATAGGTTATTTCTTTGGATCTTTATTTGTCGAGCAGATTCAAGCTTATACAAAATGGATTTCTTTTGGAATTCTTCTCTTTATAGGATTGAAAGGAATTGGTGAGCAGATATTTGATATTCATGTTGACAAGATGGAAAATTTAGCGAAATCAGTAGATTTTGATGGTGAAAAATATATTAGAAAACTTGTAGCAGAAGGAAAAGATTTAAAAGAGATTAAAAGAGAATATAAAGAATTAGGTAAAAAACTAAAAAGAGATGAAGAACACGGCATAGAGCAGCTCAGATATGAGGATCATAAAAAATGCAAAGCTTTAGGAGTTTATCTAATTCATGAAACCAAGTATTTGAATAAGAAGAGATTAGAAGAAATAATTCATCCAGAAAGTAAAGAACAAAAAAAGGAAGGAAAATTAATAGCTTCCTTCCTAGTTTCTTTACTTCTTCAGGCTTTGGCTACATCATTGGATGCCTTGGCTGTTGGATTCTCTTATGTCGGCCAATTGGATTGGTCTTTAGCCTTATGTACATTTGGAGTCTTCTTTGCGGTGATATTCTTAATGTGTCTGTCAGGTGGATTCTTAGGAAAAATATTCGGTGAGAAGTATCAAAGAATTGCTAATTTCTTAGGGTCTTTAGTCTTGATGGTTTTAGGAATATTAGCTTTGTTTTAATCCTTTGCTAATCCATTGCCTTGGAAATTCCAACTAGTCTCTGCCACATGATTTGTATAGGCAAATCTAACAGCAAATCCTTGGAGCTGAATGAAAATCCAAAGACAAACTATGAATGTCGTTATGTTTGTATAGATGACGTAGAAAGTTAGACCATTGAATGGAATAGATCCGCTAAAACCGGCTATGAAATTAAATCCCCATCCTGTATCTATGAACATCGGCTCAAAATTTAAGAAACTAGCCAATCCCCAATGACACACATTGTCAGTCATAGCTTGGATTTCTTCGATAGATGTGTTGTTGTCTAATCTAAAGCTGAACACACCACCTATGTAAGATAGAAATATGATGATGGATATAACTAAGAATGTGAATGGAATCCAGGTTCTTTTGAAAAGAAGATATCTGGATTTTTTTAGTGATGCTTTTTTGTAATCTTGAGGTGAGTGAAGCAATTTGTTTGCTATTACTCCAGCCATATATCTATCCACTTCCTTAGCTTGTTTGTTGACTAGTTTCATCTCTAATGACGAAAATCCGCAGATGATTAAGAATAGAAGAATGATAAAAATTATGAATGCGATTCTAGCAGTCAAAGTTCCATCGATAGTAATTGGATTTGTGTATTGCATATTCAGTTCTCCTCCTTTTTATTTGATACAGGAAGAGATTGATTACTGCTGCTATCTTGAATCTGCTTATACCTTTCTTCTATTTGTCTATAGTCGGTGAGAGGAACTTCTTTGACATCAGCTTCAAGTATTTTTTTATCGCTATCTTCTATCTTCCTATCTTCGGGTGTGAACGTCACGATATCATCTTCATCTCTTATTTCTTCTTTCTCATCTTTAGGCTGGACTTGTTGATTTTGTTGGAAAGGATTGACGTTGTTGAATATATAGTTAGTAGTGTTGTTAGTTGTCGTGTTATTAGAATTTGTCGTGTTATTTGAGTTAGTCACGTTGTTTGAATTGATAGTATTATTTGAAACTGTGGTTTCTTGCATATATTGGGCATATGGGTTTTCACCAAGATATGGATTTGCTTTGATCATAGCATCATCTGTTTCTTTTTGATCGAACTCGGTGACTATGGAAGGTTTCTTACCTCTAAATGTATTTATTACTCCTATCACATAGTTTATAAAAGCATAAATTCCTAATGGAATAGAAAGAATAATTAGTAATGGCAAAAGAATTATAAATAATAAACATTTTCCAATTTCTAATAGAGATTTTATCATTTTATCCTCCTTTACATGAATTCATCCAAAGTCATTTGTGCAGCTTCAGGAAGATCACCGAATGCACCTAAGTCTCTCAATGAAGCGACTATTGCTGGAGAGACTTTGCATCTAGAGACAAAGTCATCGATAGAAGTAAATTTCTTTTTGTTTCTTTCTTCGATAATCTTTGTTGCCAAAGATTGACCTAAAGAATCTATACTTGAGAAAGGAGGGATGATTTCATGGGTCTTAGGATCTACAGTGAACATCGTCGCTGCTGATTTGTCCACGCTAAGTTTTCCCATCTTGATTCCCCTATCGGTCATCTCTACGAGGATTGTCATGGTGTTGACTAAGTTATCTTCCTTGTTTTCAGTGTGAATATGATTTTCACGCTTTTTATTATAAGCGTTTAACCAACGTAATGCAGCTTGTTGTCCACCTTGCATAACTTTTATATCATACGCATCACATCTCAAAGTGAAATAAGTGGCATAGAAATATTCAGGCTTGTGTAATTTGTACCATGCGACACGAACAGCCATCATAACATATGCACAAGCGTGTCCCTTAGGGAACAAGTACGCAATCTTTTTACAAGACTCTATATATTCCTCACTGACATTATATTTGTGCATCAATTCGATGTATTCATTTCCTTTTTCGGGTTTTACATTATTGGGATAGAAACCATGACGGACATATTCCATGATTGTGAAAGCTTTGTCTGAAGGAACTCCCCATCTTTGGTGCAATTGAAGCATGATGTCGTCACGACATCCGATGACGTCACGAAGTGTGGCTTTACCAGATACGATCAAATCCTCAGCGTTTCCCTGGAAGACGTTGGTACCATGTGATAGACCGGAGATTCTGACCAAGTCACCATAAGATCTCGGCTTTGTCTCTTCCAAGATCTTTCTCGCTAGATTTGTTCCAAATTCAGGAAGACCTAATGCACCTGTCTTCTGCTTTAATATGTTTTTTTTCAATTTCAAAGCTTCTGGAGACCAGAACAATGATAGAGTTCCTTTATCATCGAAAGGAATGGATCTCCAGTCTACACCAGACATATCAGACATCATCTTGACAGCATACGGATCTACATGGCCTAATTCATCAAATTTTAATACGTTATCGTGAATGGCGTGGAAGTCGTAATGTGTTGTTCTCCAAGAAGCATCTTCGGAGTTGGCGGGGTATTGGTAAGGAGTGAAGTCGAATACGGACATGTTGCTAGGGATAACAATAATTCCACCCGGGTGTTGTCCTGTTGTTCTTTTGACTCCAATACATCCTTGAGCCAATCTATCTATCTGAGCAGGTCTTATAGTTTTAGGGTCTATTCCTTGGCTTTCGTAATAACCTTTGACATAACCAATAGCATTTTTCTCTTCTGTTGTTTGAATTGTACCTGCCTTATAAACATTTCCAGCACCCATTAATTCACGTGTCATTTCATGTGCTTGTGCTTGGAAGTCAGAAGGGAAATTCAAATCGATATCAGGAACCTTATCGGCGTGGAAGCCCAAGAATGTTTCAAAAGGAATGTTGTGTCCGTCTTTATGCATAGGTGTATGACAGTTAGGGCAATCTTTATCCGGTAAGTCGAATCCATCATCGGCGATAGATAAATCCGCCCATTCCAAATGTTTGCATTTTTGACAGAGCCAATACGGGGGAAGAGGGTTGACCTCAGTAATTCCTGACATCGTGGCGACCAAAGATGAACCGACCGAACCACGAGATCCGACAAGGTGGTCTGAAGCGTTGACTTGTCTAACTAGAACTGATGCAATCCAATAAATGACGTAGTAACCGTTTGTTCCTATACCATTCAATTCAGTTTCCAAACGGGTTTTAACAATATCTGGTAATGGATCTCCGTATGTTTCTTTTGCGGTTTTATAGACCAAATTTATTAAGTTCTTATCACAATCTTTGATGTAAGGCGGGTAAAGCTTATCTTTAGTAGGCTTTAAAGGTTCTAACATGTCGGCTATTTTATTGGTATTGGTAACTACTATTTCATTTATTAATTCTTCATCTTTTAAGAAACTAAAAGCATCTTTCATCTCTTGGGTTGAAAGAAAATACTGGTCAGGGTTTTTATATGGCTTTTGCTTCTTTCTTCTATATGGATTCAAAGGATGCAACGCACCTTTGAGTCCTTTGGCGAAGATATAAACATCACGATAAATTTTATCTTCTTTATTTAGATAATGGCAATCGCTTGTAGCGACTACTGTTTTATTGATGGATTTGGCTGCGTTGATCAAATCTGCAATGATTTTTTCTAAATCTTCTTCGGATGATATTTGTCCATCGTTGATAAGCCAACTGTAACACGCAGGAGGTTGAACTTCGATATAGTCGTACCAAGACATTACTCTCTTTAAAACTGATTCTGATTTAGTCAAAGCAGAGTCGAATACTTCTCCATTGAAACATGCGGATCCAATTAAGAGATTCTCTCTATTCTCATCGACTAAGAATCTAGGTGTCTTAGGAACATCGGACAAATAATCAGTTGATGATAGGGAAATTATTTTATATAAATCTTTTAATCCTTGCTCATTCTTTGCATAGGCTACGATATGTTTAGGTCTTGCGTTTAAAATGACATCTTTAGATGTCAAATCAGCCAAATCAGCCATTTTAATATTAGGATTCTCTTCACTTACTCTTGAGAGCATTCCAATATAGACAGCCTCCAAAACTTCAGCATCGTAAATAGCACGGTGAACTTTAGTTTCGTCGTATTCTATTCCTAGTGTTCTGGCTACAGCTTCCAAGGTATGAGATCTTTGCTTTGGAAACATATATCGAGACCAAGGCAAGGTATCGATGATTGGGTTTTTAATTTCAGGAAGACCGTTCTTCTTCAAAGCTTCATTTAAGAATCCGATATCGAATGCCGCGTTATGGTCGATGATTACGGCATCTCCAAAGTAATCAAGAATTTCTTGTAAAGCTTCTTTAATTGGCTTACCACCATCAACCATCTCTTGAGTAATATTGGTTTTATTTTTAATAACATCTCTTAGTTTTCTATTAGGGTTGATAAAGAAATCTCTCTTATCATACTCTTGACCGTGAGAGTATTTTGTTGCTCCAAATTCGATGATTCTATCGTATCTAGCAGAAAGACCAGTGGTTTCCAAATCAAATATTACATAATCCGCATTGTTAAGAAGAATATCCTTAGTATTGATGCAGATATCGAGATGTGAATCGACCATATATAATTCACATCCATACAGCATTTTTACGCCTGTACTTTTTTCGGCTTTCTGTGCTTCAGGAAATGATTGAACTACACCATGATCGGTGATACCTATGGCTTTCATTCCAAACTGCTTGGCCATTTTTGCATAGTTTGTAATAGTCGTCAAACCATCCATTGCAGACATGACTGTATGTAGATGCAGCTCGACTCTTTTATCTAAACATGGATCGACACGTGGCTCGTCAGCAGGCAAAATCTTTATTTGATCTGGTCTAATTACTAATTGATGTGTGAAGTCGTCATTTTCAACATTTCCTGTGACTTTTATGTTTGTTCCTGGAACCAAACTATCTAAGAATTGCTTATCGAATTTCTTGCCTTCAAATATTATTGATGTTATTGAATCAGTACCATCAGTGTATTCGATGGTTAAGATTGTCTTTCCACTCTTGACTACTTTTTCTTCAGCTTTGAATATCTTTCCTTTGACTATGACTCTTTTTAGATTGTCGATATCTTTCAGCATAGCAGGATAAGCAGTACGTTCTTGCTTTCTTCTCTCAGCTTCTGCTTCGATGGCTAGTTTATTAGCGTTATGAGCTTTTATAGCCATCTCCCTATATCTTTTCTCTCTTTCTTCATCAAACTTATCTAATTCTTCGTTTTCTTCAGAAGAGTCTTCTTTTGGTTCTATAGGTTCTGGTTCGTTATCTTTTTGAACAATAGGTTTGGTAGAAGATTTTTCCTCTTCCTCATATTCATCTTCATTGACAGGTGGCTCCTCATTTTCTAATGGAATTTGTTCGTCGAAGAAATCATCACAGGATTGTTTAGCTACTGCTTTGATTGAACAATTGATTTTAGATAAGAAGTTATTCAATTTAATGACATCTTCTTTAATTATCATTTCAGTTTCAGGATTGTATTCAGTTACAATGAGCTTCTCTTTTGAATTATAGTCAAAGTATGTTTCTATAGAAGAAGCACCATCATTTTGCCAAGAATTCAAAAAATTATGTAAATTCTTGTCTTCATTTTGGTATTTGAAAGATAATCTTGTTTCGAATCCCTTAGGATTTTCTGCCATTTTATATATTTGTTGAAATAAATCTTTGTAATCATCGTAGTTTAAAAGGCTGGGGCAGCTTATCTCCATGATAAGCCTATTTACTTTTTTCTCACTTACGAGTTCTGAAAAATAGCATCCATCGAATCTTTGGATGTTTTCGACTCCTATTTTCTTTAGAAATCTTTCCATTAACGAATCCATAACCCACCCCCATCATTGTTTTAAATTATACAAGTTATTTCATATGCTAGTTGTGGTTGATTTTTATAAGACCTAAAAAAGCCTAGTTTTTAGTTAAAAAGTACTTTCATCTATGTTTTTTTTATGAAATGTCGGTTTAATTTGACTTATTGCTGCTACATATTTATAATTGCTTTGCTATTCAGAGCTTTTTAGCTGCTTTGGAGAACTAAATTAAATAGAAGAGAGGTATTAAGGTATGGCAGTCCCAACAAGAAGAGCATCAAAGACTCGTAAACGTCTTAGAAGAACACATTTCCATCTTGCCGAGCAGAACCTTACCCGCTGCAGCAACTGTGGAGCTATGATCCAGTCTCATAGGATCTGCTCCTCTTGTGGATTCTACAGAGGTAAGAAAGTTCTTGACGTCAAGGTCAAGGAAGACTAATCAACTAGAGTAGACACCTGTGTAAAACACAGGTTTTTTTAATTTGAAAAAAACTGATATCAGTTTCTCATGCTATAAATTAAAAATAGTAATAAACTATTTATCTATATATGATTAATCATATATTGTTAGGAATTAACCAGCTATGAAAAAAAACAAAAAGAATGAAGATTCGACTTTGGAACCTGATATTCCGTATGATGGCGATACAAATGTGAAGAAGAAGCAATCGTTATCTGATAAAGTGACGATAATGAAGAACCAAGTTAGAGACTTTCTATTAGATCATCCGAAGACAAACTTTGTGTGCTCAAATGCATGGATATTTTTATTATCGCTGATTTCGGCCTTCATATTCGCTTATGGATTCTTAGCATTTACAAACCCGTTGAGAGTCCCGTTTACGTCTATTTTAGAAACTCCGGATTCGTTGTCGCAGCTTCAGATAGCTTATAAAGCTGCTAATAATGGTGTTACTGAAATAGATAATAGTGCTCTTAAATCTTGGTATAACAGCTTGGATTACAATACAGCACTAAGCATTGTAGGAAAGCATTCGTTGGTATCTGGAGGAGCTTCTGGTTTCTCACAGGTCGTGACTAGAATCTTATCTTTTGCAGGAATGTTTAAAGCAGGTAGTGGAATTGAGGAAAATACAATAATTTCAATACTTTATATCGCTATAAACATTCCTTTCCTGATTCTTGCTTGGACTAAGATTGGAAAGAAATTCACAATTTATACATTGCTAAATATTGGATTTTCTTCAATGTTTTTGAAAATTATTCCTGCAAGCTGGTGTGAGATCACTAATATTTATACTGATTATTTAGCTCGTGCATTAGCTGGTGGAATATGTACTGGATTAGGAACGGGTATAGCTTTTGCTGCGGGTAGTTCTACGGGAGCGGTCGATATCATTTCATTATTCTTTGCAGAAAAAAAGTCGACTTCGGTTGGAAAGTATTCGATGGTTTTGAATACGATCACAGTGGTGACTTACACATTGCTTCACTTCATCCTTTCACCTTCTGATGTTATTCCAGCAGAATTCCTAAACGATCCAGCAGGTGCTGCTTGGAACCAAGGTGTGCACCAAACAACTATGGCCTTGTATACAATCGTTTACTTCTTCGTGGGTGCTAAATTGCTCGATTTGATAAACATCAAGAACAAAAAAGTTGAATTACAGGTGTTCACTGCAGATCCTAACATGGCAAAAGTATTGATAAGTGGATTCCCACATGCCTGTACTTTGGTTTCAGGAATTGGTGGATTCACCGGAACTCCTAGACACATCATATACATGGTCGTATCTAAGAGTGAGCTCAACAGAGCTATAAAGGTGATGAGAGAAGCAGATCCTAATTGCTTTGTATCAGTTCTATCGACTTATCAAGTCTATGGTAAATTCTACATTAAACCGTTGGATTAGAGACAATTCGTTTATAATTTCTTATAATATTTATTTGCAATAGATAGTTTATTGGTAATCAATTGATTGGAGGTAATTATATGCATACAAATGAAGAACTTGCCGATTTGATTTTTCCTGATATTCATGAGACTGTAGAAGATTTGGAAAAACGTTATCCACCTAGAAATCTACCTGAAGGTGCTTTGGTAACTCGTTTTGCTCCTTCTCCTACTGGATTCTTACATACTGGATCATTATTCACTGCTTTGATTGCTTATTATGTCGCTCATATGACACATGGTGTCTATTTCTTCCGTTTGGAGGATACAGACCAGAAACGTGAAATCAAAGGCTCTGGAAATGAGTTAGTCGATCAATTAGCTTGGTTTGGTCTTAAGCAAGATGAAGGATTTATGGGTGAGGGACGTGATGAACAAGGAAACTATGGTCCTTATGTTCAATCTCATCGTGGCCATATTTATGATATAGTCATCAAAGACTTGATTAAGCGTGGAAGAGCATATCCTTGTTTCTGTACTAAGGAAGATCTAGATCAATTGAGATTAGTTCAGGAAGCAAATAAAGTTGTTCCTGGATATTACGGTGAATATGCAACCTGCAGAAATAAAACTATTGATGAGGCTTTCAAACTTATAAAAGAGGGAAAGCCTTATGTTATTCGTTTTAAATCTATGGGTGATCACAATAAGTTCTTCAAATGTCACGATTTGGTAAGAGGAACATTATCTTTGCCTGAGAATGATCAAGATATCATTATCAGAAAAGGAAATAATCTTCCTACATATCACTTCGCACACCTTTGTGATGACCATTTTATGAGAACAAATTGTGTCACTAGAGGAGAGGAGTGGTTGAGTTCACTTCCTATCCATCTTGAGTTGTTCAAGACTATGGGATGGGAAGCTCCTCAGTACGCACATCTCCCTGTCATTTTGGTTCAGGATAAAGAAACAGGAAACAAGAGAAAGCTTTCTAAACGTAAGGACAAAGAAGCTGCAGTTTCTTTCTTTATTCAAGAAGGATATCCAAAAGAAGGAATCCTTGAGTATCTTTTAACTATTTCCAACTCTAATTTTGAGGAATGGATGCATGCTAACCCTAGAGAGGATGTCTTCAAGTTCCCATTCAGTTTTACAAAGATGAGCAGAGAAGGTGCTTTGTTCGATTTGCCTAAGCTTTGTGATATATCTCAAAATGTTTTGGCTTATATGGATGCTCATAAAATTTCTTCTGAAGCTTATGAATGGGCAAAGACTTATTCACCTGAGTTGACTTCATTCATCGAGAAGAACAGAGACAAATTTGAAGCTATAATGAATATTGAACGTGATCAACCTAAGCCTAGAAAGGATTATGTCAAATATTCAGACATCCTTCCTAAAATTGCTTTCTTCGATAAGGATATATATGAATCTAAGTTTAATGCCGCACCTCTTCCATTCGATAGCAAGTTTGATCACCAATTAATTAAAGATGTTTTGACTGCTTATAAAAATTCTTTGGATTTATCTGGAGATACTCAAACTTGGTTTGGCAAGGTTAAGGAATTAGCTGTTTCATTTGGCTTTGCTGCTAATGGAAAAGAATATAAAGCTAACCCATCTGCTTATAAAGGTGTCGTTGGGGATGTTGCAGCTTTTGTAAGAATCTGTATTACTACCACAACACTCTCACCTTCTTTGTTCGATGTTCAAAAGATATTAGGACGTGATGAAGTAATAAGACGTATAGATAAGGCTATTGCAACTCTTTAATTGATATCGATGACAATAGGATTATTTTCTGATACATTTCCACCTGATATAAACGGTGTAGCTACTGCTACTAAGAATCTTTTTGATATGCTCTCATCTATGGGACATACTGTTTATGTCATTACGACCAATCTTGAAGGTAAAAAAGAAATTACAGAAAAAGATCATATCATCAGAATTCCAGGCTTGGCTTTAAAGAAACTCTATTCATATAGAATGGCGGGTGTTTTTAGCAAGAAAGTTTATTCGTATTTAAAGAAATTAAGATTAGATGTCATTCATATTCAAACTGAAGCTGGAATAGGAACCTTTGGAAGAATAACTGCTAATCTTTTAGATATTCCTTTTGTGTATACATATCACACTATGTATGCTGATTATTCGTTTTATTTGAAACAATATGTTCCTATTCCTACTAAGGCTGCCACGAAGATAATGTCTATGTTTTCCAAAAACTGGGCTAGTTCTCCTGATGAGATGATTACCACTTCCCAAAAGACTAAGAAGGCTTTGTTGCAGTATGGAGTCAATAGATATATCAATGTCATTCCTAATGGATTTGATTTTAATCCTTTGATTGAAAAGAGTAAGGATACAAAAGGAATTGATGAAATTAGGAACAAGTATGGATTGAATGGAATCTTATCTTTTTGTGTTGTTGGTAGATTAGGAAAAGAAAAAGGAATTGATTTCCTTCTTCATTGTTTGAAAAGACTTATAGATGTTAGAGGTGATAAATATAAGTTGTTAATTGTCGGAAATGGTGGATATAAAGCTGAACTTATTAAACTGACTAACAAGTTAGGATTAAACAATAATGTCATTTTTGTCGGTGCTGTAGAACATAATAAAGTGGCTTTATATTATTGTGCCTGTGATATTACAGTTTCTAGTTCGTTGACTGAGACTCAAGGATTGACAGTCGCTGAAGCAATGTCTGTCAAAAGCTTAGTCTTAGTTAGAGAAGATTTGAACTTCAAACCATTAATTATCGATGGTAAAACTGGCTTTTTTTATCAAAACGAAGACACATTTATAGAAAAAGTGGATTTGATCAACTCAATGTCTAAAGAAGAAATTCAATCGATAAAAGATGCTGGATTTAAGAAGAATAAAGAGTTGAACTCATTGGAAGCTTTTGGAAGGAGTGTCGAGTATGTCTACAAAAAAGCGAGAAGAAACAACTGGTGAACTGACTATAAAAACTCTTGTTCAAGAGAAGAACGGAAAAGTTATCATCGAATTTACTGATGGAAAGAAGGTAAAAATAAGCGAAGATGCCTATCTTTCTATGTTTCTATATCCAGGCAAGACTTTGACTAAAACTGGATTTGATAGTCTTGTTAAGACAACTGATGAGAAGATTGGTAGGGACTATATCAATTCATTACTTTCTAGAAGGCTGTATTCACCTAAGGAATTACAGAATAAATTGATCGATGTAAAAAAGATGAGTTATGTCGACAGCAGTTTGTTGATTCAAAAGATGGTTACAGAAGGATATATAGATTTTTCTTTATATGCTCAAGATAGGGTGGAATCATTGAAACTTAAAGGCTTTTCTAGAGAATACATCTATAAAGATTTAAAAAACAATAGGTTGGATTCAGCTATTATTGATAATACTCTCGACAAGATTGAAATCGATGATGAAGCAATTATTAGAATATTGAATGACGAAATCAGAAAACATTCATCTGATTCATACGTTAAATTAAAGGATAGGCTTAAATATTTACTTTATACAAAAGGATATGATGAAGGACAAAGTGAATCTCTTTTATCAAAACTGATGATGGAAAATGGATATTTCTCATCTGATTCCAGACAAAAAGATGCACTTAGAAAAGCAGTTTTATCTTCTTATGATAAAATAAAGCGGTTAAAGATTGAACCTAGGAAAAAAGAGCAGAAATTATATCAATCTTTGCTTTATAAAGGTTTTTCTAGAGATGAAATATTAGATGTAATTAAAGAGGAGGACTTGTACTTTGATTAAAGATTTAATGGATTTTGAAGGTGCTATTGATAGCAACTTCATGGTGAAATCATGCGAAAAGGGAATAGCTGGAAGTGGAAAGCCTTATTTAAATATAGTTTTCCAGGACAACAGTGGAACATTAGATGCAAAGAAATGGGATGTTCAAGATAGTGATTTCTCTATCTTGATTCCTGGTGATGTCGTCGGTGTTCAAGGAAATGTTTTGAAATATAAAGGTAAACCTCAATTGAAGGTTGCTAAGGTCTATCAATTGAATCAAGATTTGATCGATAGATCTGAGTTTGTTCAAACCGCTCCTTATAAGACTGAAGACATGGTAGCTCAAGTTAACGGATTTATCGAGAAGATTAAAGACCCTGAAATCAAAGCTGTTATTCAAGGCGTGTTGAAGGATCATTGGGATGCTTATATTTCTTATCCCGCTGCTAAAAGTATTCATCAAGCTTATGAAGGCGGCCTTTTGTATCACTCGTTATCAGTTTGCAAGATAGGCTACGCTATTGCAAGCTTATATCCTGAAGTCTTCGATATGGATTATATCATTGCAGGTACTTTGATGCATGATATTGGAAAGGTCGAGGAGTTCAATGGACCTATAGGAACTTACTATACAAGAATAGGAAAATTGGAAAGTCATATTCAAATAGGTGCGATGATAGTAAATGCTAAATGCAGAGAGTTGAAAATTGACCAAGAAAAGACAGACTTGTTAACTCACATCATCTTGTCTCATCACGGAATTCCCGAATATGGTTCACCTATTGTTCCGAAAACACCTGAAGCTTTTTTAGTTCATGTCGCCGATGATACAGATGCTAAATGTGATGTGATGAGAAATGTTTTGAAAGGTGTTAAGCCTGGTGAATTCTCCTCTAAAGTTGTGGCTATGGACAATATAGAACTTTATAAGAAGAAATCTGAATAAAGTAAAAATGATCTTCGATAAGCGAAGATCATTTTTATTTCCATTTTTAATATTTTAAATAAAAATTGTTAATCGTGTTGGTTTAAGAATTCTTTTACCAAATTCACATATTTTTCATGTTCTTGTGTATAAGACATGTGTTTCGAATATTGGAATATCACCCATTTGGATCCTTTTACTGCATTATGCATTTGCATATTGATAAAAGGAGTTGATTCATCCTCTCCGCCATCGGTTATCAATGTTGGAATATCCCAAGATTTCATTTTATCCAAATATTCCCAATCTTTTAAGTTCCCTAAAGGACAAAACTCATTGGGACCCCAAGCAGTTTCGTATGCTTCTCTTCCAAAAACTTTAGGTCTTCTCAAACATTCTGGAGACTCTTCTGTGTATTTTATGTTGTTGACGAACATATGCATAAAATCTTCGTTGGCCTTTATATATTCAGGGCTAGTCCAAGTATTTGTTCTCTCAGCTTCTTCTATTGCTTTTTGATCTTCTAAGGGCATAAATTTGATTAATCTATGCTGTTCTTTAGCCCAAAGAGATGAAGATGGCAATGTTGAAGACAATACTACGGATTTAACTCCTTTATGATCCGTATCTGATATGTAGGTTATTTCGAGCATTCCACCCCAAGAATGACCTAAGAGATGGACTTCATCTAAATGTAGATATTCTCTCAAGTTATCCAATTCTTTCACCCATGTCTCTTTGTTCCATAATTCTTTATGGCTTCCTTCAATAGATGATAAACCGCAGCCTAATTGATCGTAATAAATCAGCATTCTTCCATCGTTTGCAAGGCAGTCTAAGACTTCTAATGTGTTATGAGTTGAGCCGGGTCCACCATGTAATAAAATTAAAGGCTTCTTATTGCCTTCACATTTTCCGACAGTTCTGTAGTATGTCTTGTATCCCATAAAAGGAATATAGCCTTCGTGTATTTCCATATTTTCTCCTTTTTAGTATCTTTATCAAAATAATGATACTGCTTTAGTACTAATCATTTATACTAATATTTGATAAAATACGTGTCAAGGAAAGGGGTAATTTATGCCCAAAATAATATTGGTAGGTGGTGGTAGTGCGTCTGGAAAGACATATGTTACAGAGTCAGTTATCAAGAATTTAGATTCATCTAGGATTACTCATCTTTCATTAGATGATTACTATAAAGATCAATCTAATATCTCTATGGAAGAAAGAATGAAGGTCAATTACGATCATCCTAAGGCTTTCGATTGGAAATTGATGGAGTCTCAGTTAATCGATTTAAAGAATGGAAAATCTATTGAGAAGCCAATATATGATTTTACGCAACATAATAGATCTGGAAAGTTTGAAACTATTGTTCCAAAGGATTTAGTTGTTTGTGAAGGAATTATGGCTTTGGTCAATAAAAGAATTAGAGCTCTTTCAGACTTGAACATATTCGTCAATGCATCTAGAGAAAGAAGGTTCTTAAGACGTATTGAAAGAGACCAGAAAGCCAGAGGACGTAGCTTTGATTCTATTGTCCCTCAGTTCTTCTCTACTGTTAGACCTATGTTCGAGGAAGTTGTCGGTCCAACTTCTAATTATGCTGACGTAATAGTCAATAACGATGATGAGCAAAAAAACTTATCAATCAAGGTTTTGACTGCCGTATTTAAGTCTTTATTGGAAGAAATAGATAGAGAAAACTCTACAAAAAACTAATTTAAAAATTTCATCGATTTTACACTGGTAAATTAAAATCAGCAGCAACTGATGGGTATATTTATAAATCTAATAAGAAGATTGAAAAAATAAGAGTTTGTTAAAAATGATGCTCCCGATTTGGGAGTTTTTTATATCATCATTTTTCAGTGATTCTGACAAGCAAAACACTTTGCTGATTGTAAACTGCTACTGTCAATTATAAAAATCCAAACCTAATAATCTAAACTAATCTATTTCTTAAAATACTAGTTGACATAACGGCTTCCTAGGTCTAATATATACAAGCTGTCTTTGAGGATAGCAAAATTTGGGGCTGTAGCTCAGCTGGGAGAGCGCCTCCATGGCATGGAGGAGGTCGCGGGTCCGATCCCCGTCAGCTCCACCAAATTTGGCAGTGTAGCTCAGTTGGTAGAGCAGCCGGCTCATACCCGGTACGTCGAGGGTTCGATCCCCCCCACTGCCACCAAGTAGGTTGATAAGACTTTGTCTGTGTGGCGATGGACCGATAGCTCAATGGTTAGAGTCCCCGGCCCATAACCGGGTCGTTACAGGTTCGAATCCTGTTCGGTCCACCAAATTGGTGATACCCGGGGTTTGGCTGTAAAGGCAGCCTGACACCCTTAGGCGAAGCAATAGCTATATTAAACTGGGAGAAAATCCCAGTTTTTTGTTTTATTTTTATCGTTTACTTGAAACGCCTTTCTTACTTTAGCTTACTTTTAGGTAGTTGATTTTTCATTTTTAGAAGATTAAAGTTATGCGCGATATTTATAGGGGTACTCTTTATAGAGCTAATCGGTTATGTCCATAACTAACAAAATTAAAGGAATCTTTAAACCTGTCGATCTTACACAAGGAAAGCCTTGGAAGGTCATTTTAATTTTCTGGATTCCTGTTGTTCTATCCTATTTGTTTCAACAGCTTTACACTTTGATCGATGAGATGGTGTTGGGTCAGTATGTTGCCGATCAGTTTGTTACTGGTGTCGACAATACTAATTCGTTAGTCTTTTTGATTTTGCAGTTTGCCTTTGGCTGTACTGCTGGATTTTCAGTTATATCAGCTGGTAAAAAAGGTGAAAACGATCTAGATGGTCTTAGAAAATCGTTCTGGACACAGATGATTTTAGCTTTGATAGTTTCTATAGTTTTAACTGCGATTGCAGTTCCTTGTGTCGATCCGTTACTGAGAGTTTTGGGACTTACCAGTGGATATACATATGAATCAGCAAAGGTGTTTATAACGACTATTTATTCGGGGTTATTCACTCAAATTTTTTACAATTTGATATGCGCATTCTTAAGATCAATCGGTGATTCTTTAACACCGTTCTTGTTTTTGGCTGGGTCTACATTGTTATCCGTTGGTTTGGATTTTTTATTCATTGCTGGAATCCCTAATTCATTACCTGAATTTGGAATGGCTGAATCTGGATTGTCTGGTGCAGGTGGAATATTTGGAGCAGCTATGTCTGTTAATATTTCTCAGTTTGTTTCAGCAGCTGGATGTATTATTTATGCTTTGATTAAATATAAATTCTTAAGACCTAAGAAAGAGGATTTTAAATTGTCTTGGTCATTCTGCTGGGAACATTTAAAATTAGGACTTCCTTTAGCTTTCCAATTTTCAATCTTAGCTATAGGTTTGATTATATTACAAGCTGATATTGTCGACTTCGACACATTTGCTATGTATTATCATAGTGCTAACGGTTCTTACTTTAATTGGAATGGAATTGATCTAGAGCCTATTAAAGAAGTTACAATTGGTGGGTCGGATAAGTTATCTTATAACTTAGCTCAAACAGCGTTCGGACCATCTAATAAATTTGAAACTGCATTGGAAACAACTATGGATGCATTGGGTGCTACAATGCTTTCATTCTGCTCTCAAAATAGAGGTGCGAGAAATTATCAACGTATAAAAACAGGTCTTTTACAGAGTTTTGCTATAGGTGGAATTATAACTGTTGTAGTTGCTAGTGTTGAATTGCTATCTAATATTAATGGTGGGGTCTTATATTTATTCTTGAATCCTTCCTATGTTACTCCAGCTGTCATTCAGTATTCACAAATATATTTCTTCTTTATAGCTCCTACTTCTTTTCTTCTTTGTTTGCTGTTCATTGTCAGAAGTTCTGTACAAGGATTAGGCAAGAGCATGTTTCCTTTTATTTCCGGCTGTCTTGAATTGGTTGCTCGTGTTGGAGTAGTTTATTTAATTCCTCTTATTGTTAATGGAAATGGAATGACATTCGATGTTCCTGGTATTGGATCATTTACTTCTAATCATTATGGATGGGCTTATCTATCTGTATGTTTAGCACATCCGGCAGCTTGGTTATTAGCTGTTATTCCTTGCGGAATTGCTATTTATTATTATGTCTTCAAAAACAAGTTAGAAGCTCAGGATTTGAAGAAATATGGTAATGGAGCAATAATTTAATCAATCTAAATTATTAATTAAATGGGGCTGCTATAAAACCCATAGAAGTATGGGTTCGTAGGCAGCCTCTTTTTAGTTATGAAAAAGAGTTTTTTCAACAGCCATGTTTGTTGAATTTTTATTTTGCTCAAATGCATTTACATGCATTTTTTAATTTTTTGTCTACTTTAGTCATCTCATTCAAATCCAGGTCGAAGAAAGAACAATAAAATATGTTTTTGAAATATCTTCTGAACAAAGATACTTTAGTTAAAAAGCGGCAAACTGATGATTTTGCTGCTTTTATCAATAAGATAGGAATAATAATTTTCGTTTCATGACTTTTCGCCTCCTTCTAACCATAAATCGCAAAGTGAATGGTTAAATTTTCATATAAAACTTGTTCATCCAAATAATTATTAGAATAACCTGTAGATTCATCAAAGCTTGTAGTAAAAAAAGTAAAACTCCAATATCCGTCTCCTACTAATTCTGGAACAGTATAATTAATTTTTTTATACAAATTATTAATTTCTATTTTGTTCAAATTAAACCCCTTTTCATAGTTTATTTCAGTAATAGCAAGTTGATCGTTTTTGAAATAATAGCCACCATTCTCATTTGAATGCATAATATATGAATGTTGTATAAATTTCATCGTCACTTGTTCTTCATTAGTAAACTTACAACTAAATAAACATATTATTAAAGGAAATAAAATACAAAAAACATTTTTTCTCATTTTTAAACCTCATACACTTTCACTTTATGTTAATCGTATCATAAAAATTAAATATTAACAATACCGCTTAATATCACAAATAAATTGAAATTTAGCTTTCTTATAGCATCAATAAATAGTAATTATGTAAAAATTGGCACCCCTATCTTAGTAATCGTGTGAAATCGAGCGTCAGGCCTGTGATTGGGCCGTGTTTTCGCTTCTTTTCTGGCATTGGGAACTAATCCGATAGTAAAAGAAAAAGCCCACAAAAGGCCTAAAAATGGCAAAATGTGGGCTAAAGCACTGCTTTTTGTATAAATTGCATAAAAAAGACCTGATAACAATTGTATCAAGTCATTTTTAACTCAATGGTCCTTACATGAATCTCAGTCTACTTCCTATTTCTTTTTCCTGTGTTGTTTGAGCCTCTAACCTCTTCATGATAGAAATAGTCAACGATTACTGGATGACCTTTTTCAGCTCTTCCATATGGTGTTTCGTTATCCACGAATGGACAATCGTTATCTTTGGCTAATTGCTCAGCCTCTTTTTCTAATTCTTCAAAATAGCTCCTGTCTTTTTTATTATATATATTTTCGTATAAAGGATACAAATCGGGATGTTTTTCTTTGATATAATCCATTATTTTTCCTTTGAATCCACCTCTTAGGTTAAGGTTTTCAAGCCATATCAAATCGCATTGATCTTTAGCCAATTCGAATATCTTCTTGAAGTCCGTGATGCCTGGGAATGCTGGCGAGATGAAACATACCGTTCTAATCCCGGCATCATACACTTTCTTCATTGCTTTTAATTTTCTTTCTATTGATACGGAATCGTCCATATCACTTCTGAAGCCTTCGTCTAAGGTGTTAATTGACCAAGAAACCGTGACTTTGTTGAATTTCTTTAATAAATCCAAATCCCTAACTACCAAATCGGATTTCGTGCATATCAACAGTTCTGCGTCAACACCCACCAATTGTTCCAATAGTTTTCTAGTGTTCTTGTATTTGGCTTCTTCTGGCGGATACCCATCGGTCACAGTCCCAATGATGATATGCTCGCCTTTGAATTTATCCAGATTCTTGATCGGTTGCCAGTTCTTGACATCCAAAAACGTTCCCCATTCTTCCGTGTGGCCTGTGAACCTCTTCATGAATGAGGCATAGCAGTATTTGCAGCCATGGGTGCATCCGATATAAGGGTTGACACAATATCCGCCGATAGGGGCGTTAGACTTGGTCATTATGTCTTTGACTTGGATTTGCCTTACGATTACGTTCTTATTCATCTTTTAGATTCTCCTTTACTTTGTTCAACAATCTGTCCAACTCGCTTGCCTCTTCTTCGCTAAGGCCTTTGTAGAAAATATCGCCCATTCTTTTCGTGGCCCTATTTATCTTGCTTTCAAGTGAGAGCGTCTTTTCGCTTAAATAGATAATCAAACTTCTTTTGTCCTCTTTGGATTCCTCGACAATCAAAAGGCCGTCGTTCTTCATCCTCTCGACCATCGAAGACAATGTTGTTTTAGCCAGAGAAGTCCTTTTTGATAATTCAATCAAGGAGAGTTTCTCGTCTTTCCATAAAGAAAATAGGATTCTCCCTTGTTGACCATTGAATTCGTATATGCCCTCTTCTTTTAGAATTTTGTTGAAAATCCTATCTTGAAGCTGCTTGATTTGAGAGATAAGAGTTCCACCATAATGCTTCTTCATTTCAATGCTTCCTCCATTTCTAATGCGAGCTCTTGAATCGCGTTTTCTTCGCCCATAATGTTATAAACGAGCTGTTCCTTGAAGAAAATCTTACAGCCGTATTTTCTAGCGACATCAACCAAATGATCAACCCATTCCTTTTTGGCATCTATCTTGCCCTTGCATTTCCCGGTCTCTGTTCCAATAACTATCCATTGGATTCCCGATAAATCAATGTCGCCCAGATCCTCGAACAACGGCTCAAACGTGACGTGATAGTTCTTGCATTTGATATTTTCCTTTAATGCTTTCAATCTCCATAAATCCGATTTCGATGTGATGGTGCCCCCCATCCAAGCATTATCGGGAACGTCGTCAAGCTTTATTTTATTTGGGGCTTTAGTCAAATATATCCCTATTGTTTTCGGAGATTTCTTCAATAATTCGAATGACTTATCAAGCCACTCCTTCTTCCATAGATACAAATCAGACATTCCCGTCAGAAAATATACCCCTGGCTTTTTTAGTCTTTCCAATTTATGCAAATCCGCAATTGGCTTAGAAAAATCGTTTGTCAGGTGGAATCTATTTGCCACTGCTTTGGCGTAGCAGTACCTGCAGCCGATGTTGCAGCCGATAACCGCGTTGATGTTCTTAATCTTATTCTTAATGCTAATAACCATTCAATCACCTTGATATATTGTACTATATAGTACTAATCTTGTCTATTATTTTGATCTTGATTGTTCAAGAAACATTTAGAAAACATCCAAAAATTAAGCAATTTATGCCTAAAATAAGCGAAATATCCTTATAAAATGAAAAAAGGACTGATACTTTTTGTATCAATCCTATTGTTTCAATATGTCTAGAAACATAACATTTAATACAATTTCGTACCCCTTCATAAAAGTTCGTACCCTTTTGCCGTTTTCGTACCCCTAAGGCATTTTTCTGATTATTTCCACACAATTATTCTGATCATCATAAATAGTGCATAAACAATTAATGTTAAATGCATTAAAAATCATATGGTCATAATTAAACTCTAACTTTTCCAAATGTTTGTTTAAACCTATTAAACAAAGCATCGCCTTGTTGCTTGTCTCGGCAAGCGAATATCCTAACGCATATTTTACAGAATAATAATTATCGTCAATTTTATGAATAAACGAGTTAATCCCTGCTTCTCTAAACCTTTTTATAGTTGTTAAGCTCTCATCGAGATTTGGAACATCGATTATATCGTCATGCCTAATCAGCAATTCTTGCTCCCAATTATCTTTAATAATTTTCAAATATCTCACGTCAAACCAATCATCATTAGAATGGCTTGTGACATCGATAAAATAAGCATCATCATGCAGTATAACCGCCATAAGCAGATCTCCACTCTGTGTTCTAGCTTTATCAAATACATTAGGGGAGCCAAGTCTTAAATGAAGATGATATATGTTCCAATCATCTAACATTTTGTCCGTTTTATTCATATCCTTGAAAACGAGTTTAGAAAGATGCCCATTCACATCATCGCCGTTTTCCAGTTTTTCTTTCATATCATCTATAAGGCCTTTTAACATTCTTGACTTTCAATCCGCCCCTGAAATTCTATTCATCAATTCACGGCTAATATGGACACATCTTTTCTTAGGACCAATTAGCCTATTTAGCATAGAGAAATATTGAAGCATCACTGTTCCATAATCGTTTACTGAACTGTCATACTCTATTCCGCATTCGTCATATCCCTTATGTATTTCTTCAACAATGTCATTTTTGAACTTTTCTATATTATTCATAGCATACATACAATTCCTTATAACTAATCAATGAATTTTGTGAGTTTCGCTAATTGGTTTTCATCGAGCTCTTTTATTTTTTCTGATATTGTTTTTGGGCTTTCTTTCTCAGGCGGAGTCGTTTTAGTCAAAGTAATCTTATCCCCTTCAACTTCAACTTCCACATATTCCCCGCATTTAAACCCACGTTCTTCTAACCATTTTCCTTTTATAAGAATAGCAGGGACTTGAGTGTAATTTCTGTTCTATAACAAATGATGTGAGACAAAATGGATAGGCATAAAAAAGGCATCTGACCTACAATGTTTTCTACCACAGAAACAGAGGAGGAAAGATGCATGGATAGTCTACCACAAATCCCGGAGAGGAATTACAGGCCGCATACCTACGAAACCAGGCTTCATTGCTGCAAGAGGGTCAGGGAGTCCCGCTGGCCGATCCGGAAGGTCGCCCAATACTACCATGTGAAGAAGCCCTCGCTTTATCGCTGGCTCAAAAGGTACGACCAAAGGGGCGAGGGTGCCCTCCGCGACCTTCCACACCGCCCGAAAAGCCCGCATCCGGCCTCGATCCCCAAGGGGGCCGCCTACAAGATCAAATGCCTGTTCAACAAATCCAAGTCCAACGGGATGTCCTCGGTTGAGATCTGGGTGAAGGCCAACGCCCAAACCGGCCTTTCGATGTGCTACATGACCGTTTTGAGGCAGTTGAAAAGACTCGATGGATACGCGCCTTACAAGACGAACCCCAAGAGGCATTGCAAGAAATACCACACGCCCGATAACCCCGGCGACAAGTGGCAGATGGACGTCAAGTTCGTCCCCTCGGAATGCAAGTCGCCGAAGCTCCCGGGCGACAAGTCCTATTACCAATACATGATCCTGGACGAGGCGACCAGGAAGAGGTTCCTCTATTACTCCGACGAGCATTCGATGTTCGAGTCGGTAAGGGCCCTCGACGCCGCCGTGGCCTTCTTCGGCTACGGGCCGAGCGTCCTGCAGACCGACAACGGGACGGAATTCACCGACAGGGCTTTCGCCAAGCCCGGGTCCAAGCCCGGGAAGAACGCCCCGTGCCTGCTGGATTCCTACTGCGAGTCCCATGGGATCGCGCACAAGCTCATAAGGCCGAGGACGCCCGAGCACAACGGCAAGGTGGAGAGGAGCCACAGGATCGACCAGGAAAAATTCTACAGGACCCTTCTGTTCCATTCCCTCAAGGACCTGAGGGAGCAGGGCGCGAGATGGGCGAGGAGATACAACGAAATGCCCAGGATGACGCTTAAGCTAAGGTCCCCGAACCAAGCCGAGCTTGAATTGCTCAGGGCCCTGATGGATACTACGGGCGAAGTCAGATGCCCGAAGCTCCTAAAGCGTCTCACATCATTTGTGAGCTAACAAACGTATTCTTCAAAAATTACTGAAGAGTCTTGACAAAGAGTTGGGGGGGGTAAAATCTTTACGTTATTATTTAATGTTCGGAAAGGAGAACAAAATGGAACAAGAAGTAAAAAAGCATGAGGGGTTTGGCGTCGCTTCGCTGGTGCTGTCAATTATCGCGCTTGTCTTTAGCGCGATCGCTTTGCCGGCTTGGGTATTCATGTTTTGGCTAGACTATCTAGCCTTGCCGTTGGCTGTGCTCGGATTGATTTTCGGCATCATCGGCAGAGTGAAAAACAAAGACGGCAAATCGCTGACGGGCATTATTATGTCCTCGATTGCCCTAGCTTTCTCTGTGATAGTCTTAGTCGTTGTTTACGTCATTTTATTAGGTGCAGCTGCAGCTCTCTAAGAGTTTCTTACCGTTTTTAAAATTCTAGTTTTTCATGGCTCTTCAGGGGGCAATGGTTGGTTAAAAATACCAGCAACCCCTGAAGGGCCGATTTTTCCATTTTATTTTCCTCTTTTTTAAATAGCTGTTTACCTTAGCCGCGCGGGTTCTTCGTACGATAATTGCTTTTTGATCGAAAGGATTGATCGCAGTTGTAACCTATTCTTTCATAAGTAGACTTATGCTTATTGAGCCTTAAATACGGTTTCCCTTTTATGGATATTGCGTGCGTGCTTTTTGCATATGACATCCAAGGTGTCTTGTAAATTGGATGACAGGATCGTTTTGCGATTTTAGTGTGCGACCAAAATGACAATCGATTGCAGGTTTGGACAGAGAATCGCTTCTAAGTTACGCTCTTATCAAACTCACTGGCATCATAAAAGCTTTTTCGTTGATAAGTCTAAGCTTGTCACGAGCGTCAATGACTAATCCGGTCTATTACCTATGTTTCAAAGAAGGCTCCGCTCATGGCACAGGCTTGAAGGTTTCGTTGTTTGGCCATTTATAAAAGCCGGTACACAAACCTGCATCCATGAAATAAAGTTTCGGTGATTTAATGATTCATTAGATGCGTTGGCCACGTAAGGTTGAAGAAGATAATTGATCCCAAAAGCCTCTAAAATATTTATTCATCTTTTGATTGTTCTCCCATCGATCCCTAGGCCTTTTCTTTTTCTTTTTGTCGCACTTCCTTCGAGGCTCCCTATAATTAAGCATCTCAAGAGCTATTTGATTAAGGTATGGCTCAAGTGAGCTCCCAATCTCGCCTACGGCATAATCGCCATTGGAGAGACCGACGTTCCTAATATCCAATTCAAGAGGGATCATCTGCGCCTTCACTGGGCATAGGTAGCCTTCCTTAACTGCTTGATGAAGCGTGTATTCGTATGCTTTCGAATCGAAGAACTGGCCTAGATTCTTTTGGTCTGCTCTGTCTGGCGTTGCAGTGACGCCCAGTACTTTCGCCGAATCAAAATACTTAAGAACTCTTTGATATGTTTCGCTCATTGCGTGATGAGCCTCGTCAACCACGATTACGCCAAAGTCGTCTTTTTTGAACTTCTTAAGCCTTGCTTCCTGAGACAATGTCTGAACCGATGCAACAGTCACCCTTTCACAGCTGCCAATGCTTGTTGACTCTGCCTTTTCAAGCGACGTAGTCAATCCAGTGGTTTGGTAAAGCTTATCTGATGCTTGGTCTAATAATTCGCCTCTATGCGCAAGAATGAGTGCTTTTTCACCCTTTCTCACTTCTTCTTCCACTACTTTTGAAAACACTACGGTCTTGCCTGTGCCAGTAGGGAGCACTAGCAATTTATGCCTAAAATAAGCGAAATATCCTTATAAGATGAAAAAAGGACTGATACTTTTGGTATCAATCCTATTGTTTCAATATGGTCGGAGAAACGAGATTCGAACTCGTGACCTCTTGGTCCCGAACCAAGTGCCCTACCAACTGTGCTATTCCCCGCGCAAATAAAGAATATAAATCAATTCTAATTTTTACTCAATAATTTAAATTAAAATACAAAGAAATTAACTAGAAAAATTTTAAACTGCTAGAACACGTATACAATTTATTGTGGATATATAGTTAAAAAACATATAAAATTATTTTAAAGAGGTTATTTATATGGTTTATACAATAACGTTAGCACCAGCAATAGATTACATTCAAAGAGTTAAAACTTTGAAAAAGGGATCTTTTAATAGAGGTTATTCTGATTCTATGGAACCTGGTGGAAAAGGAATAAATGTTTCAATTATCCTCAAGAGATTGGGCGTTGAATCAATAGCTTTAGGATTTATAGGTGGATTTGTTGGGGAATACATAATCGATAGTTTGAATGGGGAGCATATAGAAAATAATTTTGTAAGGGTTCCAGGATCATCTAGAATCAATTTCAAAATTTTATGTGACGAAGATAAAAGTGAAACTCAAATAAATGGAATAGGACCTATATTAACTTCAGACAAGATTGAAGAATTTAAATACACTTTGGAAGATATTAAAGAAGGTGATACGGTAGTTATGGATGGATTGGTTCCACCCGGATTTGAAGAATCGACTTATAAAGAAATTTTAGCTTATCTTAGTGAAAAGAACATCGACTTAATCATCGATACATCTGGTCAAGCTTTATTGGATTGTTTGAAATATCATCCTTTTCTTATTAAGCCTAACATACGTGAATTGTCAGCGATAATTGGGAAGCCGATGGATAATGAAAAACAGATCTTGGAAGGAATTGAAATCTTAAAGGAAAAGGGTGCTAATAATGTCATAGTATCCAGAGGAAAAAATGGATTGATAATGGTAGATTCTAATGGAAAAGTTTATAATAAAAAGACTCTTTCTGAAAAAGCAATTTCAACTTATGGTGCTGGAGATGCTCTTTTAGCAGGATTCATTTGTGGTTGGAAATTATACAATGATTTCGATAAAGCATTAGATATTGCTATCGCTTGTGGAACAGCGAAAGCTTTGAATGGACATCATCCGACTAAAGATGAAGTGATTCATTACTTGGAATTACTTCATGCAAAGGTTTAGCTATTTTTGATATGTTTCACCGTTGATGATTTTCAACGATCTATACACTTGCTCTAAGGTTATTTCTAAGGCTAAAGGGTGTGTGAAAGTCAAAGGCGAGAGTTTCCAAAGAAAACCGGCTTTTTTTCTGACGTTGTCGGATAATCCATATGAACTACCTATGACAAAACTGATTGAGACATTGCTTTGACTAATCTCTTTGAATTTCTCACTGAATTCAAAAGAATCCAATTCTTTTCCTTGTAAATCCATTAATATCAAGAAAGATCCTTTAGGAATTGAATTTAAAATTGTTTTTGATTCTTCTTCTAATGCTTTGTCTATTTGTGATTGGGAAGGCTTGTCTGGTAGCTTTGATTCTTTCAATGCGATTATGTTTACTTTAGCGTATTTTAAAAGTCTTTTTTTGTAATAATCATAAGCTTCTTCGAAATGAGATGCATGTGATTTACCGACTAAAAAGAAATTTAGAGTCATAAAGCTGAATCACCACCGCTTGTAGGTTCTTTTTGATTAAATGTTTTTATGGTGATGTTAGATGGCACTTCACCGCACTGTATTCTCATGACGTCATGAAAAACATTGATGGCTAATTTAGGAGTATTGCACTCTTCGCTTAAATGAGCAAAATCGATTTCTTTAGTCTTATCTCCGATTATCATAGATAAATAATGAGAGCATTGCTCGTTTGAAAGATGACCGTGGTCTCCTATTATTCTCATCTTTAAATAATTTGATCTAGTAGAATTCATAAGCATTCTAGGATCATGGTTAGATTCGATGAGATAAAAATCACAGTTTTTCATATAATTTAAATCTCTCTCGGGAATAAATCCTGTATCAGTCATATACAGTAAAGTTTCATCATTATTTATTTCTTTAAATAGATATCCCATAGAATCTGGTGCATCATGAGAAGTGGGTAATGCTCGTATAATAAAATCCCCTATTTTAATCTCTTGAAAAGGATTCAATACATTTGTTTTTTTGTATTGTTGAGCGATGACGCCCTCATCACCAGAATAAGTTGTCGAGGCAAAACAATCATAGCTAGAAAGATGAGCCGCATGATCAGAATGTCTATGTGTTATAAAAATAGCATCGATAGACTCAAAGCTTCTTGAAATTGATTTTAGACAATCGACAACTCTTTTTTTAGTGACACCACAATCTATCAAGATAGTAGTGTTTTTGCTGTAGATTAAAGTAGAGTTTCCCTTTGATCCTGATCCAACATTTATAAATTTCATATTTAAATCCTGCTTTTTACATCTCTTCCAATGGAGGCTCTTCATTATCTAAACTGGCGGTTTGAGTTGTATCGATGGCATTGAAATGACAGACATTCTTTTGGAATGTGAATTGAATTTCTCCAACTTTTCCGTTTCTGTTTTTAGCTAGGATGACTGTGACATTCGAAATTGCATCATCATCGTTGTTGGGCTGATCTTGTTGCTCTTCTTGATTTTCTTTATTATCGTTGTCGTGATAATAATCAGGACGATAAAGCATCATAATTTTATCAGCGTCTTGTTCGATACTTCCTGAATCACGTAAATCTGACATCACAGGCTTGTGATCGTCTTTTCTAGATTCTACTGTTCTCGACAACTGTGACAAAGCGATGACAGGAAGTTTTAGATCTCTAGCCATTGCCTTTAGAGCTCTTGAAATATCAGACACTTGATTTTGTCTGTTATCACTGCTGTTAGTTTTAGCTGAAGCAGATTGTATCAATCCTAAATAATCGATTATAACCAATCCTAAGTCAGGGTGAGAAGTTTGCAGCTTTCTAACCTCACCTTGAATCGCTCTAACATTTGTACCCGGATTATCGTTGATAAACAAAGGATCTTTAGCTAAACTGTTGACTGCATTTTGGAAGTTAGACAAATCTCTTATGTTCGTGCTTCCGGCAGTTACACTTTTATCTGGAGTAAGTATAAATCCACCTCTGTTATCACGTGTTTTAGTATAGTTTAAAGATTCTATCGTTTTTAAATCTATTCCAGCTCTATTCGTTAAGAGACGTCCCATGATTTGTTCTGCTGTCATTTCTAGAGAAAAGAAAGCGACAGGTATTTTTTTATGAGCGATATTTGTTGCAATGTTGATTGCAAAAGCTGTTTTACCGACTGAAGGACGAGCACCGATAATGACTAATTCTCCTTTTTGAAAACCTCTTGTATAGTCGTCCAATTCTGAATATCCGGAAGAAATTCCAGTGAGAAAACTATTCTTTCCAGTTTTTCTTCTCTCTTCTATTCTTTCATCCAATTTGCCTAAGTAGCTACTCAAAACTTGTTCGGGTGTTTTAAAGCCACCATCGTTTTGCGCTTGCATAACATCATTGACTGATTTTTGGACTCCATCCAAGAAATTAGGAATGTCCCCTACTCCTTTGTTAGCTTGGCTTAAATTCTTTTCTAAAACTTCTTTCATTTTCACTAATGAAGAAGTTTGTTTGATCTGCTTAATATATTCGCTTAAATCAGAATAAGGAGGAACGTTGGTTATTATGTTTGACAAATAATCAGTGCCACCAGCTAAATCAAGTTTATTTGACACTTTCAATTTATCAGCTAAAACGGATGGGTTGGGTCTTGTGTTGCTAGCTTCATAACATTCGTTCATAGCTTCAAAAATCAATTTGTTTCTCTGATCTTGGAAATCATCTATTTTTAATGTTGATATAGTTTGGTAGAAACAATCTTCATCCAAAAGAGCTAAGGCCAAAACTGAAGTCTCGCTGGCCAATATTTTTTCCTCTGACATTTAGCTCCTCCTTTCTAAAAGTGATTTTTAATAATTATTTGCTAGGCTTAGGATTTACTTTGACATTCATGATGCCATAAATTCCCTTATATAGATTGATCTTTACATGCGACATTCCAAAGGAATTTACGATATTGTGTTCTGGGAAATCATCCTTGTCGACATCAATTTCTAGCTTTTCTTTCAAAGCTTTTTTCAATTCTTTAATTGAGACGGTTCCTATCATTCTTCCACCATTGCCAACTGGAGCAACGAATTCAAAAACAATTCCTTCAAGTTTTTTGGCGTTTTCATTAGCTTTGGCACGATTTGCATCATCAATTGCTTTTAATCTCGCTAATTCTTCTTCTCTTTCTTTTACTGACTCAGGAGTATAAAGAACACCAAAGCCTCTAGGAATGATGAAGTTAGCACCATATCCATCAGAAACTTCGACAACTTGACCAGCTTTTCCAACACCTTTTAAATCTTTTTTCATAATCAATTTCATAACTATTTACCTCCTACAGGCTTCAAATCTATTAAAGTCTGAGTATTTTTATTGTTTTTGCTGTCTTTTGCTAAAGAAATATAATCATTTAACTTGTTATATAAGTCATCCGCTACTTCAGTAGGAGAAGTAGATGAAATACTAGCGGCAGCTGCTGAATGGTGTCCACCACCACCCATCTTCTCCATTATAAACTGAACATTGAACTGGTCGCTTGATCTAGCAGATATTCCTACTTCGGTTTGAGAAATTCTTCCGATACTGAAAGCAGCATCTATACCTGAGATGGTCATACATTCCTGGGAGACCATAGCCAATACTGATTGGTCGACCAATTCGTTTTCGTCGGGATCTTTGGTAACGATTATTCCAGTAAAAGGAGTCTTCATGTTATTGAGGAATTTAGTCTTCATCGTGTAACGCTCATAATCTTCTTTTAAGAACTCATCGGCCATTAAAGAGTCAGCTCCAAATCTCTTTAAGACAATCATTGCATCGAAAGTACCTTCACTGACTTTGTTTCTAAAGTAGTTAGTATCAAGCATTGTTCCAGCCAACATGAATGTAGCCTCTTCTTTAGATAGTTCAATCTTATATTCAGACATCGATATGTATTCGGCGACTAGTTCACAAGCGGATGAAGCACTAGAGTCAGAACCGTTGAAAACGACATTTTTGAATTGTGATGAGCCACGTCTATGATGATCTATGACACCGACATTCATATTATTATCATCATCTATAAAGTTAGGGAATATCATTCTAGATGGTTCATTTACATCGACGCAAATGAGTAGAGTGTCTGGTTTTATTAAAGCCATTGCTTCGTTGTAGTTTACTGTCATCATTCCAATTTGACCAGAAGAATAGATTTTGGAGAAAGCATGTTTGCAGCTGCTTTCTACGTTTGCTGAATCATACAAAATTTTTGCCGGAATTTTTAATGTTTTACAAATTCTATATACACCTATACAAGATCCGATGGCATCAAAATCGGCATTATAATGTCCACAAATCAAAACATTAGATGCTTTTCTTATTGCTGTCGCTAACGATTTTGCATGTGTTCTTAGCTGTGTTCTGTTTCCAGAACTCTTGGATTCGCTCTTTCCTCCAAAGTATTGAAGGTTTTGATTGCAAGGTGAAACGACTACTTGGTCACCACCTCTCGATAGAGCAACATCCAAAGCTTCTCTAGATTCCTGAGCCATGACAGGAATTCCAGGATATCCATAAGCTAAACCGATTGATATTGTGAATCCACCGAAACCATTCCTGATATGGTCGACAATATTGAAATTGTCAGCTTGCATTCTATCAAAATCTTTTCGACTACCTAATAAAAAATATGTATCACTTTTAATCATTGATATATAGAAGCGATAATTTCCCGCAAAATTGATCAATTCTCTTTGGAGTTCACTAACTTTAATTGTGAAGTCGGTTTCCTTCATAGAGGTAGATAAATCAGAGTAGTTATCTATTTGTAAATGACCGATAACCAGGGCTTCTTCGGAGAATATTTTTCTTTCATTTTCAGACTCAGTAATATTTTTGAGGATGAATAGACGAGCCTCTTTTATAAGTTTAATTAAGAAAGTTTTGTTCTCATATTGAACTTGTGTCGTTACACTATCGTTTTCATCATCGATTATTTTCTCTAATTCTTCTGATATTTCTTTTATAGGATGTTCAACTAGATGTATACCTATATTTTGTAAATAATCGTTTTCCCAAATTATTTTCTTTTCTTCATCGAATATGATAGTTCCTATTTGACCGAATTTGTAACATTCCAAAACATCGCTATCTAAGATTTCAGATACAGAAAGATCAGTTTTATTTTTTATTGATGAAATTTTTATAGTGTATGAACTGATAAGAATTGTATAGAAAGAAATGAAAAGTACCATAAATACTATGGCGATGATGTCATAGTATTTAAAACTTGGAACTAGATATAAGCATAAAGACCATGCAATCACGCAAAGAAAGCCGAATAGACAGGAAAGAGTCAATGTGATTTGTAATTTCTTTAGTATTTTCTTCATTTCTTTATCACCTCGTACAATAATCATTATTATATACGAAATCTAAGAACTTGTATTTTAGGCTTTAATTACTACCTTAAGTATGTTCTATTTTTTGTATATACGACTATAATTTACTAGGTTTTAAAGGTGGTGAAATCATGAAATTATATGAATTTGAAGACGAGCAGCCTAAAAAGATATTAGTTGATGGTGGAATTATAGCCTTTCCTACAGAGACTGTGTTTGGACTTGGAGTTCGTTTTGATAGGAAAGATTCTTTTGATAGACTGATAAAGGTTAAAGAAAGACCTTCTACTAAACCATTTACTATGATGGTAGGAGATGTAAGCTGGATTTATAAATATTCATTTGTAGATGAAAGACAAAAAAGAGTAATTGATTCCTTATTGCCTGGTGAATTGACAGTTATTCTTAAGAAGAAACCTGAGATTCCTTCCTATGTCACTCTAGGTGGTGATACTCTGGGATTTAGAGTCCCAGGCTATGATAGACTGAGAAAATTCTTACTAGATGTTAATGTTCCATTGTTAGTCCCTTCGGCTAACAAATCTGGATTTCCTCCAGCTAAGAGTGTAGAAGAAATAGAAAACATATTTGGTGATGAGATTGATGGAGTTATTAATGGAACTACAGGAGATAGTATTCCTTCAACAGTAGTTTTATTAACTGGAGAAGAACCAGTTGTATTGAGACAAGGAAAAATTACTATAGAACAAATAAACAAAGCCTTTTATAATAAGTAAAAAGGGGAACAAATCTAAATGAACAATAAACTAATCGTTTCTATCGGAAATGATCATGGTGGAGTAGATGCCAAGTTTTACTTGATAAAATATTTGTGTGAAAGAGAAATAGAAGTTATTGACGAAGGAACCGATACAAAAGAATCTTGTGATTATCCTATCTTTGCAAAAAAAGTGGCTAATGATGTGAAAGAAGGAAAGGCAACATTTGGAATCCTGATTTGTAATACAGGTGAAGGAATGGAAATGGCAGCTAACAAAGTTAAAGGAATTAGAGCTGGATTAATATATAATGATGACACTGCTCATTTAGTTAAAGAACATAATCATGCTAACGTCATTACATTCGGAGCGAAGTTTTTCACTGGAGAGCAAATGGCTCGCTTTGTTCAAATATATATGGATGCAGAAGAACTTGGTGATAGACACCAAAGAAGGGTTGATGAGATAGAATAAGACCACTTTTTGTAAAACATACATCGGCTTGAAAGCCGATGTTTTTGTTTTAAAATAGAATCAATAATAAAAACTCAATATATTTAGTTTTTTATTCATTTCAAAAATGTAAAAACGCTTGCAACATACAAATCGAAAATTTCGCTTGATATGTTTTCTTAAAGGTGATTAAATAGCAAAGCACTTCCCGAGAGGGAGGTTCGGCCCGGCCCAAAGAGGCGGGCAACATCGGTCCTTGAAAACCTTGCGGAACAGCACAGAACATCACCTCCGGGGATAATAATCCTCGGAAGATAGTAGCATACATACTAATTAGACAATGTCAGACAACAAACGCCACCCGGGAAGCCGGGGAAGGCCTTTGATGTTTGTTCGTTGCGGACAGATTACGGAAAAGTAGAACCGACGGTTTTTCTGCCGGGTCCCTCGCTCGGGACATGTAAGGGTCGCCCTCCGGGGCGCCCCGAATGTTTCAGAGAGTTCGATCCTGGCTCAGGATGAACGCCGGCGGCGTGCCTAATACATGCAAGTCGAGCGGGGCCCGCAAGGGTCCAGCGGCAAACGGGTGAGTAACACGTTGGTAACCTGCCCCTCGGATCGGAATACCGGGGAGAAATCTCCGCTAATGCCGGATATGTGCGCCTGGCTCGGGCCGGGCGGACGAAAGGGGGCCGAAAGGCCTCGCCGGGGGATGGGCCTGCGGCGCATCAGCCAGTTGGCGGGACAAAGGCCCACCAAAGCGAGGATGCGTAGCCGGACTGAGAGGTCGGCCGGCCACATTGGAACTGAGACACGGTCCAGACTCCTACGGGAGGCAGCAGTAGGGAGTATTTGGCAATGGGGGAAACCCTGACCGAGCAACGCCGCGTGTGCGATGGAGTCCCTCAGGGACGTGAAGCACTGTGGGGGGCCGCCAAACGGGCGGGCAGGAAATGGCCCGTCCCCGAGGAGCCCCCTAGAAAGCGACTGCTAACCACGTGCCAGCAGCAGCGGTAATACGTGGGTCGCAAGCGTTATCCGGAATCATTGGGCGTAAAGAGTGAGCAGGCGGTCCGGGAAGTCCGCGGTGAAATGCGGGGGCTCAACCCCCGCAGGCCGCGGATACTTCCGGTCTGGGGTGCGGGAGAGGCGGACGGAACTCCGCGTGTAGCGGTGAAATGCACTGATACGCGGAAGAACACCGGTGGCGAAGGCGGTCCGCCAGACCGATACCGACGCTCAGTCACGAAAGCGTGGGGAGCAAATAGGATTAGATACCCTAGTAGTCCACGCCGTAAACGATGAGTACTAAGTGTCGGGAAACCGGTGCTGAAGTTAACACATTAAGTACTCCGCCTGAGTAGTACGGTCGCAAGGCTGAAACTCAAAGGAATTGACGGGCACCCGCACAAGCGGTGGAGCATGCTGTTTAATTCGAAAATACGCGAAGAACCTTACCTAGATTTGACATCCTCGGCGAAGCTATAGAAATATAGCGGAGGTTATCCGAGTGACAGGTGGTGCATGGTTGTCGTCAGCTCGTGTCGTGAGATGTTTGGTTAAGTCCAATAACGAGCGCAACCCT